>Ga0316204_10011184_pt1 | contig 11316 bp, 15 predicted proteins | sample 6monrhotite_MG_2_FD_205661 | JGI IMG/M metagenome (GOLD analysis project Ga0316204, IMG submission 205661) | Microbial mat bacterial communities from mineral coupon in-situ incubated in ocean water Damariscotta River, Maine, United States -... | ecosystem: Environmental > Aquatic > Marine >...
ATGCTAGCATTATTAACATAGTAATTTACTAGGTTAATAATGCACACAATCATATTCACTATTCATCAGGTTAAAAGTCGATAATATCCAGGTATGAGCCATTCCAAGCTGACAGAAACCGTGCAACACAATTGCCACATCTCAGACGCAAGTCATGCTGGTAACTACACCCTTTGTATCTATTTAATGAAAATGCGTGAGTTCTATCGTTGGGAAAAACAACATGACTTTGGCACTACTCTGGCCAATGAGGATGTCGGTAACTGGCTAAAACAACGTGAGGCTTTATGGGATGAGCTTGAAACTAATACCTATGCGCCGATTATCATCAATGGGCAATCTTTCGAGCCTTACGACAATGCCGGTATCAATGCCCTGCTCAACCAACAGGACATGGTCTATAGTGGCGGATTGGGTTATCAGTCCAAAGCTCACTTTTATCTTGCCAGACTTGAGCGAATGGAAGTTGTCGATGACTACCAAATTCTGATCTCCGCAGAAGAATATGCGCGGGATTTAAGCGCACCACCCGCCATGTCGAACGGTAAAACCATTTATATTCGTCGCGAGTCCTTAAAGCGCTTTCTCTGGGAAAAAAGAGAAGAAGCTGGCTGGCATAAGGGCGAATCCGCGCTTGCCCTGGCCTTGAAAGGTTACGGTTTTGACGCCGATGTCACTGATGCGTTGGAGACCATGACAAACGAAGAGTTACAGACCGTTATTAATCATGAAATTGGTGAGGTGATGGTAGGTAAACTTCTCGGTTCACAATGGCAAGATCTCCTCATTAGCATTCCCCTCGCCCGAACCGAACTCATGTTACGTGCCGTGCGCGATCACCTTGCTGATGCACTTTCCACATTGCCAAAGTTATTACAACGCGACAACAAAGCGGCAATCCATTTTTACATTGCCAATCTGAGTAATCTACGCAAAGACCTGTACCCCAAGCTCGTACGTGTCTATGTCGATTGGAAGCAACATCAAAACAATGCTTTGTTCTATGATGAGATCAAGCAAGATGCTCAACATTGGCAGATGCTGTTACAACAAATATGTCAGATGTTTTCACCAGACACTGTCAACAATGAGATAAAAGTCCTTGAAGACTTGATAGAGAGCCGTCGTCTGTAAGACAATTGTCTATCACTTTCAAATATGATGTAAGCCTTCCATGGAAAAGACCATTACCCCCTTAAAGACGATTCAGGAAGTTAAAGCCAATACCTTTATCTATGAGCAACAGAATGCCTTACCCGCTGACCTCTGTCAGGAGATGATCCGTCGTTTTGAAGAACATGCAAGTGAACAATACGCAGGACGTATCGGTCAGACCGTTGATAAAAACAGCAACATCAAAAAGACCACGGATCTTGTCGTTAGTGGTAAAGATCACTGGAAGGATGTCGATCGTGCCTTGTTTCAATCACTAGGCCGGGCGATTATCGAATTTCGTGAGACCTTCCCTTATTTCAAAGGTCCCTTTAAAGACATGGGCTATGGTATACAGCGTTATAACCCCGGTGAGTATTACCACTGGCATATCGATGGTGGTAGCCATGACTTTTCCATGCGCCAACTCGTAGCCCTGTGGTATTTAAATGATGTACCTGGCCCTGGTGGTGAAACTGAATTTCTTTATCAGGATGTAAAAGTTACTCCGCAACAAGGCAAACTTATACTTTTTCCGCCCTTCTGGACTCATGAACATCGTGCGGCCACAGTGACAGAAGGCATCAAGTACATCGCGACAACCTGGGTCGTATTTGCCTGAGATACTTTAGGTGCCCTCTTGCTTTATGTGAATAAAGCCACGTTTTTATATCCTCAGTTCCACTACTATAATTTGCAGCATGGTCTAACCTACATGCATAAACGCGAAGTTATCAATATGGCATTGCCCACATTTTTCTTTCCTGTTGTCTTAGATGGACGTCATCTAGCAGATGGCATAAATAACACTGCGTTTTAAGTTTGTCCTGATAAATATTACCTTTATGGCAAGTTTTACATTGCAGGTTTTTATATTTTTCCGCGCAAAGCAAATTTGGTGTCGTCAGCATGAGAACATGAATTTCTCTCCGACGTTTTTCTGTATGGTATGTCTCACACTTTTTTCCAAATCGTGTTGTATGCACACCATCCTGTCGATGACAGGATAAACAGGTTTTTTTCAGCTTTAGTTTTTTGGATCACGCTTGCGACAGGAGTGACATTCCAATGGTTGATGTTTTCCGCGCAATCGGCATTTTGTTTTGACATTTCTCACCCTGGCTGCCTTTATCGACATCGTTAATCTTATAGCAGCTATTGCATGATTTAGATACATTCTGAAATTGGTCATTTTTGTGGCATGCGCCGCAGCTAATATTTCTATGTTTACCGGTCAGGTTAAATTCTGTGTCTTTGTGTTTGAATTTAATTTCATGCCAATGTTTCGTAGAGTGACATGCACTACATACTCTAAATTCTGTATTAATTTTTTTAAGTTACCTCCATGTGGATTTTTTTTACGATGACACTGAATGCATCGAGATTCCGCATCCCTGTATTTTAGTTTTTTCTTATGACAGGCCGAGCATTTTGCTCTGGAATGCTCACCAGTTAACGGGAAGTCTGTGCTCACATGATCAAAGGAATGTGAGTCAAATTTCACAACGTCACCTTTTCTACCAATATGCTCAGTGTGGCAGGTTCGGCATTCGCCTGTGCGTATTCCCGGAGCATTGCCATGAAATCCTTTTTTGTTCCTTACGTCCGATGCAATTCTTTTATGGCAATCCAGGCATAATTTCGTCTCACTTTTTGAGCCAAGTTTTTTATGACACCGCTGACAATCAGACTCATATTTTTTATGCGATTCAATTACCTTGCCCGGCATTACCAGTGTTTCAATTATGTCTGCGAAGCAGCTTGTGCTGTATACTAAAGACACTGATAAAATCACAACAAATACCGCATTTTTTTTCACATTGCGCTTAATAGAGATGCACCACCACATGCACTACACCCGTTATTATTAGCATTACAAATAGCGGCAAATGCAACAAATGCCATAAGGAAAAAAGCCTTTCGTACAACAAAAAGCCATACGTTTTTTTAAGCAAATAAAAATATTCTCTCATGTCGGCGAGCGCCTTATCTGAGTGTACTTTATATATAGCAGAACCCCATTTATTACTATTTGACTGTCTTTTTAAATCATTGAGAAGTTGAGAACGAATTTGAAGACTGTCCAATACAAGTGCTACTGAAAAAAATGGCAAAAGAAGCAAGGCTATCAATGCCGGTCTTTTTCTAAATAGGCGTTTTTCACTTCGGTGTAGCTTGGCAAGGATTCTAATTGATAAAGTTACTTCGTCGCCAAGATGTCCTTTTGATAAGTTTAACTCGCTACGAAGTTCTTTAAGACTCGCTTTGCCGCCATAAAGACCATAATGTACGCGAGTATAAAAAAATCTCCCTAGAAACCCGCTTAGCACAACAATCAGCATGCAAAATAATGCGAGATTACTGTTTGCCGAGCCTGTACTAAAGTCACTATGGAAGAGAATAAGCAAGGGTCCTACTACTCCCATCATCATGTGCGTACTAAACCAAAACCGTATATTCCCCCATCGACGCAGTACCCTGACGTGCTTTCTGGCCGGATATAGAAGCAGTGCCAGCATCATACTGCCGCCAGTGATACCTAACCAATAACCTGGTCCTGATTCAGCACTTAAATTCATTTCTCCTTTGTTCCACCAGCCAATTAATCCGATAATGAAGACAGTCGAGAAAAATAATACTGATATAGGCTTTGCCTTGTTTGCATTCGAACGCTTGATGATTTTCGAGCTAGATTTCAGCTCTTCATTTGCAGGGGATTTTTTGTACACTTCATCATCATCATCCGCTCTAGCTAAGACTCCATCCATAGCGTTTTACCTGTATAAATACTGTTTGAAGTGTAAATTGTAGTCATATTCACCTAAATATCTGAGAATTAGCCTACAATTATCAACTTAAAGTAATTTAGAATAACTCTAGATACCTCAATGAAAATTTTACAGCCAGTCAATTCAAACGATATGAATGCATACTTCCATTTTCGCTGGAAGCTTTTGCGCGCGCCATGGGATCAACCTATCGGCAGTGAAAAGGATGAGTTCGAAGAGTCGGCTTTTCATATCATGGCAACAGATGATCAGGACATCATTGTCGGCGTCGGCAGAATTCACCCCACTGATACTACTACAGCACAAATACGATATATGGCAGTTTCTCCAGAAAGTCGTAATCAGGGGGTGGGTTCAATGATTATTAATGCCCTGGAATATCAGGCCAGGAGTGAAAATATTAGCAAACTTGTTTTAAATGCACGGGACTCAGCAGTCGGGTTTTATCAACAGCATAACTATCAGTCTACAGGTAAAGCAAACACGCTTTACAACCGAATACCACACACACAAATGCAAAAGGAATTACGTTATTAACTACCACCAGTACTCTGGATAATGACGGCTATTAGAAATATTGTTTACGAGCAAGGCAACAATCAACATAATGATTGCACCTATGAACACAGGTGCAATCACATACCAGTAACCGAGCTCATGTATATGACTACTCCCTACAACCGCAATCAATGCGCTTGCGCCGCCAGGGGGATGTAAGGTACGAGTTAAATGCATTATGCCGATTGATAAACCAACAGCCAGTGCAGCTGCTAAACCCGTCATTTCAGGTAATAAAAGGTAACAACTAACACCGACAAAAGCTGAAAGAACATGCCCACCGACAAGATTACGTGGTTGAGCGAACGGACTTAAAGGTATTCCATACAACAGTACTGCCGAGGCGCCGAATGAGCCAATTAAAAATAATAAATCATTAAGGTAAAGTCCCTGTACTTGCCCTCCCACATAAACTGCCGCGATCCCAAAAAAACCACCCAATGTAGACCATATCACTTCACTCATTGGAGCATGTGGAGGACAATGCTTACCTCCACGCATTTTTTTTATATAATTTTCTATTGTTGAATGCATTTATTAAATTTAGCGTTATTGCGTTAAAATCTCGGTTTGCTGCATATCACCAGTCGTATCAATATGAATTTCTTTTATGCCTGGCATTTTATTCATAATGTAAGCCGCCATCATTGTTGCCATGGCACGATTCTCTGATTCTAAAGCCGTTAACAATCGATCCGCGGCAACCTGACAACGTTGCAAAGTATTTAAATTTTCAATCCAGTCACGACTCATTTGCCAACCGTTATCCAGATCGCCATCCATTTTTTTAAAAAATGGTTCCGCATCAATAAGCACATCATCAGGTACATTTACGGGGATAGCTTCTTCACCAGCAAAAACATTCAGTTTCATTTAACAGCCTTATAAAATAAATTGGATATTATGCTTACGCACTTATAATATTGTACCTTAAGTACCCTACAGGGACAGTCCTCTATGTTAATCACCATTAGCGACATTCTGAGTTCAGAGCAACTTTCTCAGATACAAAATCTTTTACAGAATGCCAAGTTTATCGACGGCAAAATCTCAGCGGGTATGGCGGCCAAAAAGGTCAAGAATAATGAAGAGGCTACTCAGGATAAAAATCTGCATCAACAGCTTAATCAAGCCGTCATGGGGGCATTGGTGAATCACCCAACGTTTCAACTCGCCGTGTTGCCACACAGAGTCGCCACTCCCTTTTACGCCCGTTATCGTCAAGGTATGGCCTATGGCGATCATGTTGATGATCCTGTGATGGGACCACCGGGTGGCCAGTACCGATCTGATGTTTCCACAACGATTTTCTTAAATGAGCCTGAAGATTACGAAGGTGGCGAACTGGTTGTTCGTACTCCCTTTGGCGATCAAAAAACCAAACTGGCTGCTGGCTCTGCTGTCATCTATCCCTCTGCCAGTTTGCACCATGTCGCAAAGGTAACCTCAGGAGAGCGCTTAGTTGCAGTTACCTGGATTCAAAGCATGGTGCGAGATGCCGCTAAACGAGAACTCTTGTTTGAGCTAGGAAGCGCACGAGAGAAACTCTTAAGGGATAATGCTGAATCTGATGAGACTAAAAAAGTCGATATAAGCTACGTCAATTTAGTGCGAATGTGGTCTGAGATTTAACATTAATACCACATTAACTTTCGACAGTAACTTTATGTATTTAAAATAAATAAACAATAAAAAAGGCCGCTAAAAAGCGGCCTTTTTTACAAATTCAACATCGCCTTAATTGCGGTGCGAACCCTTTTCTTCATGTGCCATATCACAGACTTCCATGGCCAGTTTCGTATATTCCTGACGGTAGCCGTCCAGTTCATGACCTGACTCTGGTGCAAAATAGTCTTTCGCATCAACACCTTTGCTTTGTTCGAATGCAATAAACTTCTTTTGCATTTCAAGCATTTTCTTAATCTTGTCTTGCTTACTCATATCAAATACCTCTTTGTATGTACTTGATTGTAATGATTTTTCTCTAACAATCAGGACATTGATGACAAATGTGGCGGAAATATAGCATGGCTAAAAACACCCCTCTATACCTCCTTTGGCCTATATAGGACTTAGTAACCGCCTTTGCGAGTACTTTGTGGCAAACCAGCGATCTTTCGACCCTGTTTTGAAGGCATCAATGGAAACAACTCATACATTTCTTTCGATGTAGCCTTACGACCCCACTTTTTGCCCAGGTCTTTCATGATAGTGCGCTCATTCGGCTCATTACCACCATTATTAATATGTTCATCACGTAGGTAATTGACGATATCCCAATGAAGTTCTGTCATTTCGATGCCTTCGCCTGCGGCAATAACCTTGGCAACATCTTCGTTCCAGTCGTTTACATTTTCGAGAAAACCGTTTTCAGTTGCAGCGACAGACTGCCCATTTATGTCTAGTGCCATTTTTTAATTCCTCTTCAATTTTTTCGTTTCCAGCGATTCCGGTGACGATCCAAATATTAGCGGGTGCTAATTAGACCAGAAAATAACTGCGGAGAAAAGTTTTTAGTCATCCGAATTAACAGCTTTAATGCCTTTTTGCGGCATAAATAATCCACAACCCATGGTTCGATGCGTGCCCATGCCATTTTGTTGCAGACGAACCGATTGTTCTTCCTCGAGTTCAGCCACCATCAGGCTGCGTGTGCAGATAGTATCCGTTGGCGTCTTAAAGGCATTTTGTTTGCCCGCCATCATTTTCTTTATCGGAATATTCATGTCATTCAAACGCTCAACAGCCCAGTGCATAAAAGCCATTTCATCATCACCTGGATCAGTCACAACATAACGACAAAACAAAGTAGGCAAAGCGACAAAGGGTTTGCTAACACCCTCACCAATCGTTAATACATGGCCATCTATATCAAATGTTTTGTTCAGTAATATAGATTTTGTTTCTTCAATACGTTCTTTTGGTAATCGAAGTGTCATTTTAGTGCGACGTGACAAGCATAAAATTTCATTCTCGGTATCATCAGGACGCATCCAACCGTTGCCGGATTCCGCGACATGAATAAGATGCACCCCTGCTCGATCATCATTTTCTAACCATGGCAATACTTCATGCATTGCCATCGACAAAGCATGTGCATGTTCAATAGGTAGTGTTTTACATTTCAATGAAAACATCACATCCATAATGTCTTCGGGTACGACAAAAACCACTTTATTTTCGCTGTTTTCTGTCCAAAACACGTTACACGCACCTATCGTTTATTTCGTTGACGTGAATACGGCTTCAAGACGCTCTTCCCAATCTTCAGGTGTATCACCAAAAGGAGGTTTCACATCCATACGGAAAAACATTTCTCCCGCTTTTGCTCGCTCTCTAACTTTCACCTGTAATTCATCGAATGAATTCAAGTCATGTTCCTGTAATAAAATCTCACTCAACCAAAGCATTGTTTTATTCCACTCATTAATTCGCTGAAAAAAATGTTTTTAACTCTGTATCTGCAATGCGATCATAATATCGAGCGCGATATAGTAACCTGCGTTGCCCATCAACTTCATCCATAAATGCAGTGCGGTTATGTAATACATTATTGGTAATCACACCTTCACCAGGTTGCAAACGATATTGCAAAATATAAGCACTATCACTCGCTAAAAATTCAGTTAAACAGGCCTGCGCTTCTTGTGTAAGGCTATCCTGGCGCCAGTCAATATTCCGTGTACGTGCCGAATACCGCATATGTAATGATTGGTTATCCGACATAATCGAAAACACGGGTCCAGACTGAGCACAGCGCAGTTCATCTCCCTCCGCCGTATTCGGAGGAATCGTCATGGCTTGTGGATGCATCAGGGCTGATATATAGGCAGGATTCTCATCTCTCAAGTGGATATAGGCCCATTCGTGATCTAACAGCTGGTTTTCACCGCCATTAACGGCATTTTCGACACAGTGGAGTAGCATGCCGCGGATCTGTCTCTCTGGTGGATTATAGTATCCATCCGTGTGCCAGCTCAGGCGTTTATTGGTATAGGGAATGTAGGTTTTATGGCGTCCAGATTCGACGACCTGTAAAGAAGTAATCTTGTCTTCATCGGCGCAGAGATTTCCGTCCAGACGATTAAGACCCAATTGATGGCCAAATTTAACCAAATCGACCTTGCTACAGTATCCGCCCTTTATACTATATATAGCAATGCTCATAGATCGACAGCGTAGAACAATCTCATCTTTTTCCTGTTTTGATAGATTTGCAGGATCCTTAATGCTGACCTTTAACGCTGCAATATTTTCGTCCCAGCGCTGGCGCTTCAGATCGCGCCACTTTGCGTAGGCTTTTTGTGCGCCCAGGTTAAATGGCCCATGTTCTACGTCTGAGCTGGAAGGAAGTGTAGACATCATACTGATCACCGATATGGAAACAAATTACTATTTGCTGACATTGTAATACACGATTCGCACTAATAGTCTCATTAACTCACTTTTGGAAAAAAACATTCACCTCTTGCCAAAAGGGTTATATAATGCCCACCGCAACTGACCAGAAATATATTAACTGTTTGTTTTTATTGGTTATTTTGTTGTTTGTCATGCTTCTCTCGTTGTATAGATGCATTGCTTACACAGGGTATGCGCCTTACGTATATCCCATTATGGGTAGTAACAGGGTGGTAGATTCACCCCATTAGTGTGGTTCTACAGAGACAAAAGTCCTCCTAGACTTCACGCAGTTTTAAGAACGTCGCCGTTTGCTTACCCCAAGGGGTAAAAATCAGTGACACAAATAATTTTTTTGCCGTCGAACTACAGCGAAATTTTCTCAGAGGAGAACGTCAATGGATAAAAAGATTCATCCGACGCCAATGCTAGATGTCTTGGAAGAAGGCCCATGGCCTAGTTTTATTTCCGGTTTCAAACGCATGCGTGACCAACACCCCGACAAGCGTATCAACGAGGTGACTAATTCATTATTAGGTCAACTTGAGCATTCTTACGAAACTCGTAAGGGTTACTGGAAAGGTGGTACTGTTTCTGTCTTCGGTTATGGTGGCGGTATAATCCCGCGCTTCTCTGAAGTTAGTAAAGCCTTCCCGGAGTCAAAAGAATTCCACACCCTGCGCGTACAGCCACCTCCAGGAAACTATTACAGTACTGGTATGCTGAACCAACTGGCTGATAGCTGGGAAAAATACGGTTCAGGCATGGTCACCTTCCACGGTCAGACGGGTAACATCATGTTCATCGGTACTGATACGGAAGGCACTCAACACTTCTTTGATGAAATCAATGAATATGGTTGGGATTTAGGTGGTGCTGGCCCATGTGTCCGTACTGCTATGGCTTGTGTTGGTTCTGCACGTTGTGAACAATCTTGTGCAAATGAACATGCTATTCAACGTCACCTGGTAAACACGTTTACTGATGATGTGCATCGCCCTGCTCTACCATACAAATTCAAGTTTAAAGTATCTGGTTGTCCAAACGACTGTCAGAACTCTATTGAGCGTTCTGACTTTGCTGTTATCGGTACATGGCGTGATGACATGGTTATCGACCAGGCTGAAGTTAAAGCCTTTATCGAAGCCAAAGGTCGTGACTACATTATTGATAATGTCACTAGCCGTTGCCCAACTGACTGTATGACACTGAATGACGATGACACTTTGACTGTTGATAACAGTAACTGTGTTCGTTGTATGCATTGTCTGAATGTTATGACCAAAGCACTGTCACCTGGTGATGATCGTGGCGTTACTATTCTTATCGGTGGTAAACGTACACTGAAGATTGGTGATTTGATGGGTACTGTTATCGTACCTTTCATGAAGCTTGATACTGCTGATGAATACGAAAAGCTGGTTGACCTGGCTTCTGAAGTTATCGATTTCTTCGCTGAGAATGCACTTGAGCATGAACGTACTGGTGAAATGATCGAACGTATCGGTCTGGTGAACTTCCTTGAAGGTGTTGGTGTTGAAGTTGATCCAAATATGGTCAGCAGCCCACGTCAGTGTTCTTACGTCCGTATGGATGGTTGGGACGAGGAAGCCGAGAAGTGGTTTGAGCGTCAAGCTGAAAAAGCGGCTAGCTAAATCACTGGTTTTTCGGATTAACTAATTTAAGAATCGAATTAGGAGTAAGAAAATGGCATTAGAAGATATGCGTCCGCCGATTGAGTCTGGCTGCCCTGATGGCTTCCAGTACATGCACCCGGCTATGCGCAAGAACTATGGCCAGTGGAAGTTCCATGAGCATCCACGTCCTGGCGTTTTACTTCATGTCGCACATAGTGGCGATGAAATCTGGACGGTTAAAGCCGGTACCCAGCGTATCCTTGACGTTTACAGTCTGCGCAAGCTAACTGAAATTGGCGACAAGTTTGCAGATGGTTATGTCCGCTTTACTATCCGTTCTAACATTGAATACATGGTCACTGAAGAAGCTAAAGTTCAGCCTCTTATTGATGCCCTTGGCGAAGCCGGTTTCATTGTTGGTGGTACTGCTAACTCTGTTGCAATGATTTCGCATACACAGGGTTGGTTACACTGTGACATCCCTGGTACTGATGCATCAGGTGTTGTTAAAGCAATGATGGATGAACTGATTGATGAGTTCACCAACTGTAACATGCCTAACCGTGTTCACTTAACGACTTCTTGTTGTCAAATCAACTGTGGTGGTCAAGGCGATATCGCGATTAACGTACAACATACCAAGCCACCTAAAATTAATCATGATCTGGTTGCTAACGTATGTGAACGTCCAACGGTTGTTGCGCGTTGTCCAGTTGCTGCGATTCGTCCTGCAATGGTTAACGGCAAGCCTTCACTGGAAGTCGACGAGAAAAAATGTA
>Ga0316204_10011185_pt1 | contig 11316 bp, 10 predicted proteins | sample 6monrhotite_MG_2_FD_205661 | JGI IMG/M metagenome (GOLD analysis project Ga0316204, IMG submission 205661) | Microbial mat bacterial communities from mineral coupon in-situ incubated in ocean water Damariscotta River, Maine, United States -... | ecosystem: Environmental > Aquatic > Marine >...
CCTGGGCGATATTTAGCATTTTCTCGCGCTGCTCTAGCACGCGGTCGAAAGCTCCCTGCAGAGCGCCACTGGGAGCCTGCTGCGCCCGAAGCAACGTGTGCAGCGCGGAACGCCCTTCAGATGTATTGAGCGTGGCGCCGGTCTGCAGGGCAACCAACTGCTGGCTCATCTGCAGTTGGTCGAGTTGCTGCAGCGCAAGGCCCAGCAGTTCGGCATCAATCCGGCACTTAGAGAGATCCAGATGCAATCCGCGATGGCGGAACTCATAGCGCTCGCAGCGCGCTGCGTCGGCGCTGAGCTGGCTAAGGCTAGGAAGCTCGAGGTGGGCGTAGCCGCGCAGGGCCTGCCAGGAAAAGCGTTTACCGGGATCAACAACGAAAGAGGTCATAAGCCGCGACTGGCTTCCAAAAACAAGCGAAGACCCATGTTAACGGTTTCGTTGTTTCTGTTCGGAAACTGCGGGCAAAAAAAACCCCCACCAAACGGCGGGGGTCAAGTCGGAGTGACGATTACCTCAAAACGCGCCCTGCGTACCCTGAAGACCTTCAGCTTTGTTGCAAGTTCCTCAGGGTGGTTGCAAATCTACCACAGTCGATTGCCGCTCGCTAGCCTAAACGCACAAATTTGGGCACTTGGTCAGCTAACGCTAACGTCCTGATCGCGAACCGCGGCTAAGTTGTCAATTAGCCTTGCTTTGCCTAGCCGTGCAGCCACAACGACGCGCAAGTCTTTGTCCTGTGGGCTTACTGGCGCTAAATCAAGGGCGCGGCGCACAACGAAATAATCGGGTCTAAACCCCAACTCTGCAAGCCGGTGATAGCCGCGGGCTTCGATCTCATCAATCGCCGTACCCTGTTGTATTCCCGCAACAGCCTCTCGCAACGCGTCGATTACACCGACTGCTCTGTGCCGCTCAGCCGCAGTCAGATACTGATTTCGCGAGCTTAGGGCGAGGCCGTCCTGGTCACGGCCGGTGGGCGCACCAATAACCTGCAGCGGAAAGGCAAAGGCGCGCACCAGCGCGCGTATCACCAGCAACTGCTGGTAGTCCTTCTCACCAAATATCGCAACGTCCGGCTCGACGAAATGAAATAGCCGTGCGCAAACCTGCGCCACGCCGGTGAAGTGACCAGGTCTGAAGGCGCCACAGAGGGTGTCACCCAGGCGCCCGAGATCAATTCGCGCAACCGGACCGGTGTCATCTGGTGGATAAACGTCCGCATCCTCTGGCGCAAAAAGTAAGTTACAACCCTGCTCCGCCAATCCCTGTTGATCAGCCTCCAGCGTGCGCGCGTAGTCGGCGTAGTCCTCACCCAGGGCAAACTGAGTAGGATTGACGTAGATGCTGGCTACGACGCGATCAGCGTTAGCGCAGGCGGTTTGAATCAGCGAGTAGTGGCCGGCATGCAAATTGCCCATGGTCGGCACAAAGGCAATTCGGCGCCCTTCGCAGCGCCATTGACGAATGACGCTGCGCAGGTCGGCGACGCTGGAAACGGTTTGCATGAATGAATCAGACCCGGAGCAAGGAACCGTTCAAGGTAAAGTGTGCGCCCTCTGCGAACAAGCCCGGTGCCTATCATGAAGTTTCGTCGGTGGTCGCTGCGCCTCGGTGCGGCATTATTGGTATTAGCTGGCGTTGCCCTGCTGGCAGCTTGGCTGAGTCTGCGCGCTAGCCTGCCGATACTCGATGGCGAGCAGCCACTGGCCAGCTTGAATGCTGCGGTGACGGTAGACCGCGATAGCCTGGGAACGGTTAGCTTGAACGGCAGCGGCGAACTGGACCTGGTTCGAGCGATGGGATACGTCCACGCCCAAGAGCGTTTTTTCGAGATGGATTTGAGCCGCCGACGCTCCGCCGGCGAGTTGGCCGAGCTATTTGGCGCTGCTGCCCTGCCGCTGGACCGCAGCAGCCGGGTGCACCGTTTCCGTGCTCGCGCATTACACGCGTTCGAACAGCTCCCGGCTTCGCAACAGGCTGCGTTGGAAGCTTATGCCGACGGTGTTAATACAGGCTTAGGCGCGCTGGGTGCCCGTCCCCTGGCCTATCTACTGGTAAGCCAACAGCCGCGCGCGTGGGCTGCAGAGGATTCGCTGCTGGTGGGTTACTCGATGTATCTGATGCTGCAGCACAGCGGAGTGGTTGCCGAACGCGAGCGAATGCTGATTCATCGCCACCTACCGCCTAGCGTGGCTGCCTTTCTGATTCGTCCCGGAACCAACTGGGACGCACCGCTGCAGGGCCAGCCGATGCCGCCAGCCGCCATGCCTAGTGCGGCCGAATTCGATGCCCGCAGTTTCCCTGCTGAAGCCTATGACAAGGCTCCGGAGACCTCACAGGGTCTGGGTATCAGCGCAGCTGATCGGGCCGTACCTGGACTCAGTCACCCCGACACCCACTCGCAGGTCGGCAGCAATAACTTCGCCGTGGCTGGGGCAGTCACCGGCCATGGCGCTGGAATCTTGGCCAATGACATGCACTTAGGGCACGGCGTCCCGAATATTTGGTTCCGCATGTGCTTGGCCGATAGCCAGTCACCTATTGCGCAAACCTGTGGCGTGAGTTTGCCCGGGCTGCCCGGCATCGTCTCGGGCAGCAACGGCCACATTGCCTGGGGCTACACCAACAGCTACGGCGACTGGTTCGACTACGTCGATGTAGCGCTAAACGAAGATGGAGACAGCTACCAGACCGCCGATGGCCAGCGTCAGCTGACCGCGCACGAGGAAACGATTGTAGTCAGCGGCGCGGACAGCGAGGTCCTACAGGTTCGGGAAACGGTCTGGGGGCCATTGATCGAAAGTGATAACTCGCCGCCCTTGGCACTACGCTGGGTTGCCCATTTACCCGAATCGATGAATTTGGGCCTGTCCGACTTAGCCAAGGCGCTGAACGTCGATGCAGCGCTGGCGGCCGCGCACAACACCGGCATGCCCGCACAAAACTTGCTCGTCGTCGACCGACTAGGTCGGCTGGCCTGGACCCTGATCGGTCCGATCCCGGCGCGCGTCGGCGACTACGATCCGGCGCTGCCGGTGGCGGCTCCGGCGCCGATCGAAATCTGGTCCGGCTGGCTGCCAGCCGAACAGCGCCCGGCCCTGATTGATCCACCTGGCCACCGCCTGTGGACCGCCAACAACCGCACGACGAGCGACGATACGCTGAAAATCTTAGGTGACGGTGGCTACGCGATGGGCGCGCGAGCCAAGCAGATTCGCGACGGACTGCAGGTCCGTGAGCAATTTGCAGAAACCGACCTGCGCGCGATCCAACTCGATGATCAGGCGCTGTTCTTGGAGTCCTGGTGGCACGTCCTTAACCAAACCCTGGCCATGACATCCCACCCGCGAGCCGACGAAGCCAAAGCCGTCGCCGCACGTTGGAATCGCGAAGCCGGCGTCGAGTCGGCCGCTTACCGGTTGGTGCGCGCCTTCAGACTGAAAACGCACGAGCGGATGCTAGCCCCTTTTGCGGTCGCCATGGGTGAGCACATCGACGACTTCCAGTGGCCGCGATTGCCGCAGGCCGAGGGCGCCGTCTGGCAATTGCTGCAAGCGCGTCCGGCTCATTTATTGGGCAGTCCATGGCAAACCTATGACGACCTGCTGGCAGAGGCGGCCATCGCCGCGATCGACGAACTGGGCACGCACGGCGACCTAGCCCAGCAAACCTGGGGCAAGCGCAACACCAGCGCAATCGTCCATCCGCTATCGCGGGCGGTACCGATGTTGGCGTTTTTACTCGACATGCCCGCACAACCACTGCCGGGCGATAGCAATATGCCCCGGGTTCAAGGCCCCGCATTTGGCGCCTCGGAACGAATGGTGGTCGCACCTGGATTTGAGGAGCAGGGTCTATTCCACATGCCGGGCGGTCAGAGCGGTCATCCACTCTCGCCCTACTACGGCAGCGGTCACCAGGACTGGGCTGAGGGCCGTGCCACGCCGTTCTTGCCCGGCGCCAGCGAGCATCAGCTGGTACTACAACCAGCCGCCGCAAAGTAGCGCAGCCTTAACTGGGCGTCAGCGTTGGCGCCCAGGGCTAAACGATGCACCTCTAGCCGGAATAGCTGTGCTCAGGATCTGGAAAGCTGCCGTCGTGGACGGCGTTAACGAAGGCGGCCAGGGCCTCACGTATGGGCAACTTGCCTTCGCTAAAGTCCTTCACGAAACGTGGGCGGCGACCGCCACTGATGCCCAGTACGTCCTGGACCACCAAGATCTGACCGTCGCAGTCGGGCCCCGCGCCGATACCAATGGTGGGAATCGGGATTGCCGCGGTGACGGCTGCGGCCACGGCAGACGGCACGCACTCCAGCACCAGGGCACTGGCGCCCGCGTCGACTAGCCGCTGAGCGTCTTCCAGCAGCTGCGCACGAGCCTGCTCGTCGCGGCCCTGCACCCGGTAACCGCCCAAACGGTGCACCGACTGTGGAGTCAGCCCCAGATGACCGCAGACCGGGATATCGCGCTGCACGAGTAGCTTAACGATATCCACCATCGGACCGGCCCCTTCGACTTTGACCATTGCCGCGCCACCTTCAGCCAGCATCCGTCCGGCATGCGTGATCGCACGTTCCGGGGTGGCCGCACTGAGGAATGGCATGTCCGCCACCAACAGCGCCGCCTGGAGGCCGTTGGCCACCGCTTTGCAGTGATAAACGATGTCGGCCACGCTCACCGGCAGCGTGGTCGATAGCCCCTGAATCACGTTACCCAGGGAGTCACCGACCAAAACCATGTCGACCCCCGCTTCGTCCACCAGGCGCGCGAACGTGGCGTCATAGGCGGTCAGGGAAACGATCTTGCGGCCCTCGGACTTGGCCTTGATGAGTGCTGGTGCAGTTACCGGCTTACGCTCGGCTGGCGGCTGATTGGCGTACAAATCGGATTCCATGTGCGATGTCGCAGTGCAGCATGATACCGCAGTGTCGCCTTAGTAGAGATCCAGGTTGGCTGAACCGACATCCAGCGGAGGCTCTCCTAGCCGCGGAACCGGCAGTCGCTCTAGACGCTGATCGCTTACTGCCGGCAACAGCTGCTGCAACGGCGCCAGTCCGGGCAAAACCAGTTCGGGCTGCAGTTCAGCCAAAGGTACCAACACGAAAGCGCGCTGCGTCATCCGCGGATGAGGCACCTGCAGCTGTGGCTGGTCCAGCTGCAAATCGGCGAACAACAGCAAGTCCAGATCCAGCGTCCGCGGCGCGTTGCGCTCTTGGTCCAATCGCTGGCGACCGGCAGCGGCTTCGATCGTGAGCAGCGCAGCTAGCAAGGAGGCGGCGTCACCGGACCAGTACAGGCGCGCGACCGCGTTGCAATAGTCGCCCTGAGCCGGCCCGCCCATAGCCGGCGAGCAATACAGAGAGGAGCCGCAAAACTCACTCACTCCGGGCAGTGCTTTGACCGCGCTTGCGGCACCGCGCAGCTGCGCCACAGGGTTGTTGAGATTGCTGCCGAAAGCGACGAAGGCCGCGTCGCCCACGCTCATTCTGCGGGTGCCGGTGCGTCAGACTTGGGCCGCCGTCGACGCCGGCGGCGACGCCGCGTCGGCGCTTCGCCATCACTCTCCGGGATCTCACTGTCGTCTTTGGGTGCACCACGAGCGGGCTGAAATAGGCGGTCAAAGTCCGCGCCTTCCACTTCCTGTGCCTTGGTCCAACGATCCGCCAGAGGTTGCAGCTGAGGATCGACCGCCGCGCGCAGGAGCATGAAATCGTAAGCAGCGCGGAATCGCGGGTGGCGCAGCAAACGACGCGCACGACCAACGCCCATCGCGGCGAAGCGCGGCTGCAGCAGCCAGATTTCCTTGGACACGCCGCTGAATCGGCGCGGCAAAGCTACCCGCTTTGCTGAGGTACCAAAGGTTCGCTCGGCCGCCTCGGAGGCCGCCTCCAGCCATTGATCGGGGGCCAGCTCGCCGTGTCGCTCCAGGCGCTGGCTATAGCTCGACCACAGGAATGCAGCAAACAGAAAAGCCGGGGTCACCGGCTTATTAATGGCAATGCGCTTGTCGGTGCTCTCGAGCGCCAGGATGATCAACTCGCGATCCTGCTCACTGATTTTTGCCAGCGCTGGGAACAGATGACTGAGCAGCCCCAACTCTTCAAGCTTGAGGTAGCTAAGCACCGCGTAGCCGCCCATGAACATTTTCAGTGACTCATCGAACAAACGCGCCGGCGGAATCTCATCAAGCAATCCGGCCAGGGTCGCAATCGGCTTTAGCGAGTCTTCAGCGATGTCGAACTTCAGCTTGGCCGCCAGCCGCGCGGCGCGCAGCATGCGCACCGGGTCTTCTCGATAACGCACGTCAGGGTCGCCGATCAGCTGCATTTGTCGAGCTTTGAGGTCAGCCATGCCGCCGGTGAAGTCGCGCACCGAAAAATCCGCAATCGAGTAGTACAGCGCGTTCACCGTGAAGTCTCGGCGCAACGCGTCTTCCTCCAGCGTGCCAAAGACGTTGTCACGCAGAATTCGTCCGTCCTCGACACGGCGATGTTCGCCGTCCTCATCTTCACCATCGCTGCTGCCGCCGCGAAAGGTGGTGACCTCGATGATCTCGGCGCCGAAGCGCACGTGGGCAATGCGAAAGCGTCGCCCAATCAGCCGACAGCGCCGAAAGACCTCCTGGACCTGTTCGGGAGTGGCATCGGTGGCCACGTCGAAATCCTTGGGCGAGCCGCCCAGCAGCAGGTCACGTACCGCACCACCTACCAGATAGCTCGCATATCCGGCCTCATGCAGCCCGTAAAGCACGCGCATGGCGGCATTGGTCATTCCCTTGCGCGAAACGGTGTGTAGGTCGCGCGGGATTACTGTGCACTCACTCATAACTATTACTCATTGCTTCCTGCTGTGCGCATTGATCGAGGCATTCCTTGGCCAACTGCGCTTTTGATTTATTGCCATATTCGCATGCCTTGCCGAAGTGCTCGCTAGTTCGCAGCTAAACCCGGCTTCGTCTCAGTCACATTCTTAAGCTGCTGTCGGTGCCGATAGCTCACACCAGCCTCGACTCTGGTCTGCTATGTTGGGCTAGGCCGTTGTAGCTGAATGTCTGACCGGCTATGATGCGGCCCCCGCGATTGACCAGCGCTCCCTTCGTCTAGCGGTTAGGACACAGCCCTCTCAAGGCTGGAACACGAGTTCGATCCTCGTAGGGAGCGCCATTTTTCAACGCAATCATGACCGGCTAAGACTATGACCTTTGTTGTCACCGAGAACTGCATCAAGTGCAAGTACACCGACTGCGTCGAGGTGTGCCCGGTGGATTGCTTCCACGAGGGGCCGAATATGCTGGTCATCGATCCGGACGAATGCATCGACTGCACTTTGTGCGAGCCCGAATGCCCGATTACGGCGATCTTCCCCGAAGATGACTTGCCCGAGGGCCAAGAGGAATTCTTGCAGCTCAACGCGGACCTGGCCAAAGACTGGCCGACCATCACCTTGCGCAAAGATGCTCCAGAAGACGCCAAGGATTGGGAAGACAAGCCGGACAAGCTCAAGTTACTTGAGCGATAGCCAGCCAATCCGGCCACCGCCCCTGCCCGTTCAAACCGCAAGTCCTGCTAGTCCAGCCCTAAGCGGTTTTCAAGAATCGCGATCACCCGGCTGGCGCGACTGTCGGTGAGTACTGCGCCATTCAAATCGCGCACGTCGATTGCGACCTCCGGGCCCGTAGCGGCAAGCTGAACCACGACTTCACTGCCGCTGGTCTGCACCGGTTCGTCGCCCCAACCCAAGGTTCGCTTCCACCAGGGGCGTGGATCACGCACGATTGGCGCGGGAATACCGATCTTGTAGGAAGCCTGCTCGCGGCTACGCTCCTGCATCAAGAACGCACCACTACGGTCCAAAGCGACGCCGACGCGACGCCAAGCGTTGTCTAAAGTATCGGTGGTCTTGGTACTGGTTCGCCCCGAGCCAAGCGAAAGGTCACCATCAATGCCGCTGGTTCCTAGCGGCGACGGCGCCAGGTCTGCCCCGGACAACCATCGGTCACCGCTGGCCGGCGGGACGGTCAAGCTGGGGTCATAGCCCGGCGTATCCAAACCTTCCGGCACTTTCATCGCCGGAATCTCGCCACTTTTGACGTAGGCAGGCGGCCTTTTCCAAAAACCACAACCGCTGAGGCCAATCAGTGCGCTCAGAGCGACGCTGAGAGCGATGAGGCGCGCGCTGGTGCTCATGCGACGCATCTCGGAATCAATCGTGCACGGCCCGGTTAAAGGCTGCTGCGAGGGGCGTTTCATGATGTGTCTCCAGTTCGGTCAGAGGTAGTCGCAGATCTGGGCGACACAGCCCTAGTCGTGCGACCAACCATTTAATACAAATCGGGTTAGGTGCTAGCGCTAGCGCCTCGTAAAGCGGCATCAAACGCTTGTCCAGCGCCTTACTAGCCTGCGTATCACCGCTGACCGCCAAAGCACTCATTTTCGCGTAGACATCCGGAATAGCGTTAGCAAGCACGCTAACCACCCCGTCTGCGCCATTGTTCATCCAGTCGACGGCGGTTTCATCATCCCCCGAAAGAATCGCAAATTTTGGACTCTTAAGGGCTAACAGCGCCTGAAGACGGGTCTGATCCGCCACCGCGTCCTTGATTCCGACGATCCGCCGATGTGCTGCCAGTTCAGCCACCGTTTCCGGCAACAGGTCGCAACCAGTCCGCGCCGGCACGTTATACAGCACCAGCGGCACACTCGCAGCCTCGGCGAGCGCCAGGTAGTGCTTGATCAGCCCCAACTGAGTGGGTCGCACGTAGTAAGGCGTGACCGCCAGCAGCGCCTGCGCTCCGCTGTGCGTTGCGGTCTCCAGCAGCTGCAGAGTCTTCGCCGTGGACGTTGCGCCGATCCCTGCCCAAACCGACATCGGTCCAGCGTGTTCGCGGGCACAGGCGATTAGCTGCGACAGCTCTGTACTGTCCAAGGAGCCAGATTCGCCGGTGGAACCACCAATGACCAGCGCACTGGTCCCGTTGCGTCGGTGAAACGCCACGAGTTGCTCAAGCGCCGCTAAATCAACGGCACCGCTGGCATCGAATGGCGTAATCAGAGCACAGATACTGCCGCTGGGCTGCAAGGAGCTTCCTTACTAAAAGGGCGAGGCGCGGGATGTTACTTGCGGGGTCTGGACGCTGACAAGTATGCTCGCGACGCGCCCAAGCGTTATTGAGGGCGTGGCGCTCGGCGAAATCCGCCGCCCTTTGCAGTCCTGCCGCTGGAGCTGACTGTCCTTGAGTGCAATCAAGACCCGACCACAGGTCCCCGAAAACTTCCTCTTGGTATCGGCTATTGCGCCGCAATCGACGGCGTTACTGACGGTCCTAGGTAAGCGCGTGGTGGACGCCGGCTGCAATCTGCTGGAAGCACGGGTATCCATGCTGGGCCAGGAGGTTTGCGCACTGCTGCTGTCGAACGGCAGCTGGGACGCCATCGCGAAGTTTGAAAACTCCCTCGCCCGTCTGGCAAGGGAGGAAGAAATCAGTCTAACCAGTCGCCGCACGACCAGCCGCGAACTCGCCGGCACCACGCTGCCTTACGCGGTGGAGGTCATTGCTGCTGATCAGTCCGGCGTGCTTTACCAACTCGCTGATTTCTTCGCCCGCCGCCAGGTCATCGTGGAGAATTTATCCAGTTCACGCTATCGCGCGGCGCAAACCGGTGCCGACATGTTTAGCGCGCAAATAACCATTGGAATTCCGGTGAGTACCCATATCTCCGCACTACGCGACGAGTTTTTGGAGTTCTGCGATACGCTCAATCTCGACGCCATACTCGAACCAATCAAAGGGTGATTGCTCTTGGATATCAGCTCACTGCCCAGCTTTAGCGCTGCGGCCACCAGCGACCAGCAAATCGACAGCGCTGAACTAATCGGCCAGCCTCTGATCCTCTATTTCTACCCCAAAGATTCGACTCCAGGATGCACCCGTGAGAGTGTCGAGTTCGGTGCCGTGTATCCGGAACTTCAGTCCTTGGGAGTGAAGATCTTCGGCATTTCGCGGGACAGCCTCAGATCCCACGAGAACTTTCGCCGTAAGCAAGAACTGCCTTTTGAGCTCATTTCCGATGCTGACGAGGCGCTGTGCAAGGCCTTTGACGTAATCCATGAGAAAAACATGTACGGACGCAAGGTCATGGGCATTGCGCGCAGCACTTTCCTGTTTGACAGCCAGGGCCAGCTGGTGCGCGAATGGCGCAAGCTCAAAGTGCCCGGTCACGTCGATGAAGTGATGAGCGCGGTTCGCGAACTCGTCTAAGTTTGACGATCTATCCCAGCCTGCCGACTGTTGCGTAGAGGGTGCCGATGAGCCCATCAAACCGTATCTACGTGCTCGACACCAACGTGTTGATGCACGATCCGAGCGCGCTATTTCGCTTTGAAGAACACGATGTGTTCTTGCCGATGATGGTGCTGGAAGAACTCGACCATGCGAAAAAAGGCATGTCCGAGGTATCCCGTAACGTGCGCCAAGTAAGCCGCTTCTTAAGCGAGCTGGTGGAAGACCATGGCGAACGTGAACTCGATCTCGGCGTGCCGCTGCAACTCCCCGGCAGCCTGGATCTGGGCAAGCATACGCCGCGCGGCCGGCTCTACTTTCAGACCAACAGCGACAACGGCAAGAGTGGCTTCGGCAGCGTACTGCCCGACAACCAGATTCTGCATTCAGTCCTGCAGCTCAAGCAGGCACTGCCCGATGCCGCGGTGATTCTGGTCACCAAAGACATCAATCTGCGGATCAAAGCGACGATCCACAAGATCCCGGCAGAGGACTACGAAAATGACCGGGCACTGGATGACTTAAGCCTGCTCTACGCCGGCGTGCAGCAGTTGCCTGAAAATTTCTGGTCGCTGCATCCGGAACTGGAGTCATGGACTGAGCGCGGACAGACCTGGTACCGACTCAAGCTGCTGGAAACTGAGCAGTGGTCGGCCAATGAATGCCTGTACTTGCCCGACGAAAACGACGTAGAGCTGCGGGTCAATCGAATCGAGAACGAGCATGCCGTGCTGCAGCTCGCCCGTGATTACCGCGGCAACCTACATCAGGTATGGGGAGTTAGCGCACGCAACCGCGAGCAGAACTTCGCGCTCAACGCACTGATGGACCCGGAGATCGATTTTGTCACCCTGCTGGGTACCGCGGGCACCGGCAAGACCCTGCTGGCGTTAGCGGCCGGCTTAGCGCAGACCATGGACCAGCAGCTCTACAAGGAAATCATCGTCACCCGCGCCACCGTCCCGGTGGGCGACGACATTGGATTCCTGCCCGGCACCGAGGAAGAAAAAATGACGCCCTGGATGGGCGCCCTG
>Ga0316204_10011186_pt1 | contig 11314 bp, 9 predicted proteins | sample 6monrhotite_MG_2_FD_205661 | JGI IMG/M metagenome (GOLD analysis project Ga0316204, IMG submission 205661) | Microbial mat bacterial communities from mineral coupon in-situ incubated in ocean water Damariscotta River, Maine, United States -... | ecosystem: Environmental > Aquatic > Marine >...
AATCTGCGATGGAAAGCCCTAGCCCTGCCAATCCAGGAAGCCCCATTTTCCGCGACCAGCTGCGCAGCAAAGCAATGCCCCGACCTTTTTCACCCTCTGCAAAACAGGTGTCTAACAAGTGCAAAAGCCAATGCAGACGCACAGATACTTCCGTCTGCGCTGCCGCTTTGCGCTGGTGCGATTCAAGAACAGCAGGAAGCAGTGCGCCGCAAATTCCGCCATGGGGGGCATTGGTTTTTCCGCCAATCACGCCCGCGAAACCATGCACCGCCCCAAGGCCCGCATTCGCCAGGGCCAAGCCGCCGGATGTGCTGACCCATGCCATGCGATCCCATGCCTCGGCGGTGTCGTTTTCTACCAAATCCTTCAGCGCATTAAGGCCAATTGGAATGGCGGCCCGGCACAGGGCGTCGGTCATCAGGTTGGATTTGATTGAGAGATATGGCTCAATCACCTGCGTTACTGCATCCAGCCCAGCCGCAAGCGCCACCTGCTTGGGCGCACCCTGCATCAAAGAGGGGTCAACAATCGCGATGTCGGGGACCATGCGCGGGTCGCGCAGGCTGACTTTGACGCCATGTTCGGGCACCAGGATCACAGCGTTCTTCGTGACTTCCGCACCGGTCCCCGCCGTTGTGGGCAGCGCGATCATCGGCAGCGGGGCGTGATCCAGAGGGCGACCGCCCCCAACCCCTTCGAGGTAGGTCAAAGGATTACCACTGCTGGGGATCAATGCCGCCAGCGCCTTGGCAAGGTCGAGAACAGAACCGCCCCCAAGCCCGACAACCACATCAGGTGTGACGCCGTTCAACTGATGCAGCGCGCGCTCTATATCGGGCAAGCTGGGCTCATCTGCACAACGGGTCAATTCGGTCGTCAAACCCGCCGAGTGCAAATCATCTATCAACCACTGCGCACGCGCGACATTTGCCCCATGCACCACCAGAACAGAGGTGCCGAAGGTCGCAGCCAAGGCTGCGGTCTGTTGGCTCTGACCGCGCCCAAAATGGATCGCCTGGGGACTACAGAAAGAAAACATCACTTAAACGCTCATGGTTGCATGGACCGCTTTGCCCCATGCGGCGTATTTTTTCCCACGCTGATCTTCGTCCATCATTGGAGAAAACTTTGTTTCGCAGGCCCATGTCTTGGCGAATTCTGCCTGGTCAGGATAAACGCCCGCGTGCATGCCAGCCAACCACGCCACCCCAAGCGCAGTGGTTTCCTGGTTCAAAGGTCTGTCAACGGGGGCTGATATAATATCTGACAGGAACTGCATCGCCCAATTGTTGGCCGACATGCCGCCATCGACCCGCAGTGTGGGCTGCACACCGGGTGCTTGCCAGTCCGCCGCCATCGCCTGTAGCAAATCACATGTCTGGTACCCGATGCATTCAAGTGCGGCCTTCGCCATTTCTGCGGGCCCTGTAGCCCGTGTCAGGCCAAATGCGGCCCCTCTGCAATCAGGATTCCAATAGGGTGCCCCCAGACCAACAAAGGCCGGAACGAGGATCAGGTTTTGTTGTGGATCTGCCTGTTCGGCCAGAGTCTGCGTTTCGGTCGCGTCCTGAATGATCTGCAGACCGTCCCGTAGCCATTGTACAACTGCACCTGCGACAAAGATGGACCCCTCAAGCGCATAGGTCGGTTTGCCATCAAGCTGATAGGCGATTGTGGTCAGCAAGCGGCTCTTTGACATGACAGGGGTATCGCCCGTATTCAAAAGCGCAAAGCATCCCGTTCCATAGGTCGACTTAATCATACCCGGCTCAAAACAAGCCTGCCCGACTGTGGCGGCTTGCTGATCCCCGGCAACACCATTGATGGGAATCTCGCTGCCAATCAAATCCGACCGGGTACTGCCAAAATCGGCGGCACAGTCTTTGACCTGCGGCAACATCCGCATGGGTATATCAAGGAGATCACAGATCGTACTGCTCCACCGGCCCTTGCGAATGTCATAGAGCATGGTGCGGGCGGCGTTGGTGGCATCCGTAGCGTGGATTTTCCCGCCGGTCAGCTTCCAGATGAGAAAGCTGTCCACGGTGCCAAACAACACCTCCCCGTTTCGGGCCCGAACCCGTGCGCCATCTACATTGTCCAGGATCCATTTCAGCTTGGTACTGGAGAAATAGGGGTCGAGCAACAGCCCCGTACGCTCTGTAATCATCGCCTCATGGCCTGCACCGCGCAGCGTACGGCAGGTGTCCGCCGTGCGGCGGTCCTGCCACACGATCGCGTTATGTAGCGGCTGGCCGGTTTGCTTGTCCCAAACGATGACGGTTTCACGCTGATTGGTGATGCCGATTGAGGCAATTTGCGAAGCCGATATACCCGCGATCTTGATGACTTTTCGGCAGGTGGACAGCATCGTGTCACACAGATCCTGCGGATTGTGCTCAACCCAGCCGGATTGTGGAAAATGCTGGGCGAACTCTTCTTGCGCGCTGGCACAGGCGGTCATCGCCGCATCGAACAGGATCGCTCGGGTTGATGTCGTGCCTTGGTCGATTGCCAGGACATAGGTCATGAATGGACCCCCGCTTGTTTGAGGTGAAAACAGCGACCCCATCGTAAAGGGCCGCTGATCTTGGACGTATCCATCAAGTTTGTGGAACCGGGGCCAGTTAACCAGCCCCGGAACAAAGGCTTACTGCCAGGATTTGATCAACTCGTCATAAGCAATCGTAACTGGCGTTTCGTCCTCATTCGCCAGTTTTGCTTTGGGCGAACCGGGCTGAGACAACCAGTACTCTGGATCCTGCTCGTCGTTCATGACCGGACCAATATCGCCTTGGACACCGGCACGCTCCAGACGGATCAGAACTTTTTCCTGATCTGCACAAAGGCTGTCGAGCGCTTCCTGAGGAGACTTCGCACCGGACATAGCGTCACCGATGTTCTGCCACCACAGCTGCGCCAGCTTTGGATAGTCAGGTACGTTGGTGCCGGTTGGCGACCACTGAACCCGTGCTGGCGAACGGTAGAATTCGATCAAACCACCCAATTTCGGCGCACGATCCGTAAAGCTCTGGTGCTGGATCGTTGATTCACGAATGAATGTCAGACCAACATGGCTTTTCTTCACGTCCACAGTCTTGGATGTCACGAACTGCGCATAAAGCCACGCGGCCTGCGCACGATCCACTGGCGTGGATTTCATCAGCGTCCAGGAACCGGCGTCTTGGTAGCCGATCTTGGTGCCTTCGGTCCAATAGGAACCATGTGGCGAAGGTGCCATACGCCACTTTGGCGTGCCATCTTCGTTCATCACGGGCAGACCAGGCTCAACCGATGCTGCGGTAAACGCGGTGTACCAGAACATCTGCTGTGCGACGTTACCCTGCGCAGGAATTGGGCCTGCCTCAGAGAATGTCATGCCGGCAGCGGCCGGAGGAGAGTACTTTTCCAGCCATTCGATGGCCTTGGTCACAGCATAGACCGCTGCGGGGCCATTGGTTGCGCCACCGCGTGCGACACATGAGCCAACCGGCTGCGACTTGTCGTTAACGCGGATACCCCATTCGTCGACGGGCAGGCCGTTCGGCTCACCTACGTCACCGGCACCAGCCATGGAAAGCCAAGCGTCAGTATAGCGCCAACCCAATGACGGGTCTTTCTTGCCGTAGTCCATGTTGCCAAAGACTTCGCCTTCTACACCCAGACGTGACAGGTCACGGCCAGTGAAGAATTCCGCGATGTCCTCGTAAGCGGACCAATTGACCGGAACGCCCAGATCATAGCCATATTTGGCTTTGAAGTCGGATTTGTTCTGTGCGTCGTTGAACCAGTCATAGCGGAACCAATAGAGGTTCGCGAATTGCTGGTCGGGCAATTGGTAGACTTTGCCATCCGGGCCTGTGGTGAAGGACAGCCCGATAAAGTCTTCCAGATCAATATTCGGGTTGGTCACGGCGGCACCTTCGCCCGCCATCCAGTCGGTCAGGTTGCGTGCCTGCTGATAGCGCCAGTGGGTGCCGATCAGATCAGAGTCGTTGATATAGGCGTCATAGATGTTTTCGCCAGACTGCATCTGAGTTTGCAGCTTTTCAACAACGTCGCCTTCACCGATCAGATCATGCGTGACCTTGATCCCGGTGATGGCCTCAAACGCTGGTGCCAGAACGGTGGACTCATACGTATGAGTCCCAATCGTTTCGGAAACAACGTTGATAGACATGCCTGCATAGGGTTTTGCCGCATCGACAAAAAACTGAAGCTCAGCTTCCTGATCCGCACGCGACAGCGTCGACAAATCGCCGATTTCGCCATCCAGGAATGCGCGGGCCGCCTTCATGTCCGCGAACGCCGGCACAGCAAATAGACATGCCGCAAGCCCGATCGCAGTGGTTCCTTTAAGTCGCAAGTTCATCTTGGTTCCTCCCTAAAAGGTAGTGGTGGAGGCAACCCGGTTCTTGCGTGCCGGATTGCCCTTTCGATTAGACCCAGCGGAAAACCGCTATGGCGTAAAACAGGCTAACAATCAGCGCACCCCATTGCGGCGCACTGAGCAGTCCGAGCCAGGCCAGATTGATAAAGGCCGAGCCCAGCAGCGTGATGAACAATCTGTCACCACGGGTCGTTTCGATCCGCAGGATGCCGCTGCGCGGGGCCTCCGGGTATTTGATCGCAAGCACCGTAAAGGTTATCAGTGTTGCCGCTATGATCCCGAAGAAAGCGGCGGTCGGCCAAGTCCATGCCATCCATTCCATTGATTTCTCTCCTCTCTTAAACGCGGCCCAGGGCAAAACCCTTGGCGATGTAGTTGCGGACAAAGTAGATTACCAAAGCCCCCGGCAGGATCGTCAGAACCCCCGCTGCGGCCAGCACACCCCAGTCGATACCAGCAGCCCCCACAGTTCGGGTCATGGTGGCCGCAATCGGCTTTGCGTTCACCGAGGTCAGCGTCCGGCTCAGCAGTAGTTCAACCCAGCTGAACATGAACAAAAAGAACGCCGTGACACCGATACCGGAGGCCACCAGCGGTGTGAAAATACGGATAAAGAAGCGCGGAAAGGAATACCCGTCGATATAGGCCGTCTCGTCGATTTCCTTGGGCACGCCGCGCATGAACCCTTCTAAGATCCAAACCGCGAGCGGCACGTTGAACAGGGCGTGCGCCAAGGCCACAGCGATATGTGTGTCGAACAGGCCAACCGAGCTATAAAGCTGAAAGAACGGCAGCGCAAAAACCGCAGGCGGTGCCATCCGGTTGGTCAACAGCCAGAAGAACAGATGTTTGTCGCCCATGAAAGTATAACGGCTGAAGGCATAAGCCGCAGGCAGAGCGACAACCAACGAGATGACCATGTTCATGACCACATAAGCCATCGAATTGAGATAGCCGGTGTACCACGACGCGTCTGTCAGGATCGTCAGATAGTTGTCAAAGGTCAGATCCCGTGGCCACAAGGTGAAAGTGTTGAGGATCTCGGAGTTGGTCTTCAGGCTCATCATCACAAGCCAGTAGATCGGCAACAGCAAGAACAGCAGATAAAGCCCCATGACGATGGCGTTGCCCTTGATCTTGGGCAGGCCAAAACTGCGTTTCGGGGGGGTGAGGGTAAAGTCGGACATCAGTGACCATCCCTTTTATCGAGGTTCGTCATCACCGTGTAGAACACGTAAGACACCAGCAGGATCACAAGATAATACATGATCGAGAATGCCGCAGCGGGACCAAGGTCAAATTGCCCCAGCGCCATCTTGACCAGATCAATCGACAGGAACGTGGTTGAATTGCCCGGTCCCCCACCGGTCACGACGAAGGGTTCGGTGTAGATCATAAAGCTGTCCATAAACCGCAACAGTATCGCGATCATCAGCACCCCCATGATCTTGGGCAATTCGATAAAGCGAAACACCTTCCAACGGCTGGCCTGGTCAATTTTGGCCGCTTGGTAATAGGCGTCTGGAATGGATTGCAGACCCGCATAGGCCAAAAGCGCCACCAGCGATGTCCAGTGCCAGACATCCATGACAATGACCGTAATCCACGCTGCATAGAAATCTTGGGTGTAGTTATAGTCGATCCCCAACGCAGCAAGGGTATACCCCAGAAGGCCAATATCGACCCGCCCGAAAATCTGCCAGATCGTGCCGACCACATTCCATGGAATAAGCAATGGCAGTGACATCAGGACCAGACAAAGCGACGCCCAAAAACCTTTCTTGGGCATGTTCAATGCAACGAAAATACCCAGGGGAATTTCAATGGCCAAAATGATCGCGGAAAAGGTGATCTGGCGGCCCAGAGCATTCCACATGCGCTCGGATGCCAGCATCTCCTCGAACCACTCCAAGCCAGCCCAAAAGAATTTGTTGTTCCCGAAGGTGTCTTGCACAGAGTAATTCACAACGGTCATCAAGGGGATGACCGCAGAGAATGCGACCAGCAGCAGGACTGGCAGAATGAGAAACCATGCTTTTTGATTAACAGTTTTGTTCATGTCAGGCCACCTTCGGCGCAACGCGCCAGCTATCGGAATAGACGTTTACACCTGCCGGATCGAACACAACGCGGTTCATATCGGGCGAAATATCAGCACCCTCAGCAGCAAGGATGTTGATCTCCGTGCCATGAAAATCTGCCCGGACGATCTTGTGGCGGCCAACGTCTTCGACCCGCTTTATCGTGACCGGCAAACCAGCATCACCCGCACTCAGTGATGTGAATTCTGGCCGAACTCCCAATTCAACCTTACCAGAAAGCGGCCCAAAGGCTTTGCCCAGCGAAATCTGCGTGCCCTCAATCACGGCCGTGTCACCGTCCACCTGCGCGGTCAGGACGTTCATGCCGGGCGAGCCAATGAAATAGCCGACGAATGTGTGCTCCGGCTGTTCAAAAAGCTGTTGAGGTGTGCCCATCTGGACAACCCGGCCATCAAACATCACCACGACCTTATCCGCAAAAGTCAGCGCTTCTGTCTGGTCGTGGGTCACGTAGATCATCGTATGCCCGAACTCATGGTGCAGGGACTTCAACTGCGTGCGCAACTCCCATTTCATATGGGGGTCAATCACCGTCAGCGGCTCGTCAAACAACAGCGCATTGACGTCCTCGCGCACCATGCCACGGCCCAGCGAAATCTTTTGCTTGGCATCCGCCGTCAACCCACGGGCCTTGCGGTCCAGCGTGGCTTCCATCCCGATCATCGCTGCGATCTGCTGGACGCGGTCTTTGATATATGCGGGATCGGCCCCGCGATTGCGCAGCGGAAAGGCCAGGTTGTCGCGCACCGTCATCGTGTCATAAACCACCGGAAACTGGAAAACCTGCGCGATATTCCGCTCTGTTGTCGGGGCCATCGTCACGTCACGGTCATTGAACAGGATGCGCCCCTGACTGGGGTGCAGCAGGCCGGAAATGATATTGAGCAACGTGGATTTGCCACAGCCAGAGGCCCCCAGCAGCGCATAGGCTTCGCCATCGACCCAGTCGTGGTTCAGTTCCTTGAGCGCAAAGTCCTCTTCGCTGGTTGGTTTTGGCAGATAGGAATGTGCCAGGTTTTCGAGGGTGATTTTTGCCATTATTCTTCTCCCTCAGGCCGCAACTGCATAGGAAGCGGGCGCAATCGACGTGCCGTCCTGTGCAAAAATATAGACATGTTTTGGGTCCAAATAGACATTCAATGACGCACCGATTTCCAAGGCTTTTACGCCGTGAACAAGGCCAACCCAGTTTTCGCCGTGGTGGTCCAGATGGATAAAGGTTTCCGATCCGGTGATCTCGGTCACGTTCAATTTTCCCGTGAATTCAAGCGCACCTGGCGCCTGCTGCTCCAACTCGAGATGATTGGGACGAAATCCTGCAAGATAGCTGCCATCTTTCAAATCTTTAAAAGCGCCCGATGCGGAAACGGATTGTTTGTCGCCGAACAGCAAGCGGTCACCGGATTTACGGATATTCAGAAAGTTCATTGGCGGGTCGGAAAACACCCGCGCCGTTATGGCATTGACAGGCTGGCGATAGACCGTCGGTGTCTTGCCAAACTGGGTGATCCTGCCTTCCCACATCGCAGCCGTATGGCCGCCAAGCAGCAGCGCTTCTTCAGGCTCGGTTGTGGCATAGACAAAGATCGATCCCGCTTCTTCGAAGATTTTGGGGATCTCGGCGCGCAATTCTTCGCGCAGTTTATAATCGAGGTTGGCGAGGGGTTCGTCCAAAAGGACCAGCCCCGCATCTTTGACAAGCGCACGGGCAAGGGCGCAACGTTGTTGTTGCCCGCCTGACAGTTCAAGCGGTTTACGATCCAGAAAAGGTGACAGTTTCATCAGGTCAGCCGCCTTTTTGACCGCCGCATCAATTTGGTCCCTGGATTGCCCCAACAGCCGCATCGGGCTGGCTATGTTCTCATAGACCGTCATTGACGGGTAGTTGATGAACTGCTGGTAAACCATGGCAACGCCCCGGTCCTGCACCCGCATTCCGGTCACATCCTTGCCGCCCCAGATGACCTTACCTGTGGTGGGCACATCCAGCCCCGCCATGACCCGCATTAGGGATGTCTTTCCCGACGATGTTGGGCCAAGCAAAACGTTCATCGTTCCTGATGACAGTTCCAGATCTGTTGGGTAGATATGTGTCTGGCCATTCATGACCGTGGACACCCCCTCAAGAACAAGTGACATTTCTCCCTCCCTTTCGCAGCTCATACTGCGTGTTGCTTGGACGGGCTGGCGGCGGCATGCGCCATCCATCCGTCCAACGCATCAATTTCCTGTGGCGTCATTCTGAGCCCCAGCTTCGAGCGCCGCCAAATGATGTCTTCGGCTGTGTTGGCGAATTCGCGCTCAACCAACCAGCTTACTTCGCGTTCCGTCAGGTTTGACCCGAAATTTCGCCCCAGATCGCGCTCTGTTTTCGCGTCGCCCAGCAGGTCCGGGACTTCCGAACCATAGGCCTTGATCAGACGATCAACCCAGCGCTCTGTCAGAAACGGATACTTCGATTTCAACTTTGCCGCGAGCGGACCGATTCCATCAACCGGAAAATCACCCCCTGGAAGGGCGACACCGGCGGTCCATTTCGGGCCCGTCTGCGCAAAGAAAGGCGTAATTTTTTCCAGCGCGCTCTCTGCGAGCTTGCGGTATGTCGTGATCTTGCCGCCAAATACATTCAGGACAGGTGCCCCCGCAGATTGGTCCAGCTTCAGAACATAATCGCGTGTCGCAGCCGTCGCCGAGGTGGCCCCGTCATTATAGAGCGGGCGCACACCGGAATACGTAAAAACAATATCATCCTGCGTGACGGGTTTCTTCAGATACTTGGAGGCAAATCCCAAAAGGTAGTCCTGTTCTTCTGGGGTGCAGGTAGGTTTTTGATGCACGTCCACGTGGTCGGCATCGGTGGTGCCAATCAGGGTGAAATCAGTCTCATACGGGATTGTGAAAATGATCCGTCCATCTTCCCCCTGGAAGAAGTAGCACTTGTCGTGATCATACAGTTTGCGGGTGACGACATGACTGCCGCGCACCAGGCGGACGCCTTCGGTTGAATTTATCCGCATGGTGTTGCGAATGACGTCCTCGACCCAGGGGCCACCCGCGTTCACGATCATGCGCGCCGTCACGATGCGCCGCTCACCGCCCTTCCCTTCAAGTATGACCTGCCACATCCCATCCACTTGCGTGGCCGACACTACCTTGGTCCGTACATTGATCCGGGCTCCGCGCGCTTGTGCATCTCGGGCATTCAGGACCACCAAACGGCTGTCCTCGATCCAGCAATCAGAATATTCATAGGCCTTTTCAAACCGGTCCTGAAGTGGCGCACCTTCTGGTGTCCCCTTCAAATCCAGCGAAGTTGTCCCCTGTAGAAGGGTTCTTCCGCCCAGGTTGTCGTACATGAAAAGCCCCAAACGGATGAGCCAGGCCGGCCTGCGACCCTTCATCCACGGCATGAGAACGTTCAGGACTTTTGAAGTTGGCGTGTCGCTCTCGAAGCGCATGTCCTTGTGGTAGGGCAGCACAAAACGCATCGGCCATGAAATATGCGGCATCGCCTTCAGGAGGGTCTCGCGCTCGATCAGGGCTTCTCGGACGAGGCGAATTTCCCAATACTCAAGATACCGAAGGCCGCCATGAAACAACTTGGTTGAGGCCGAGGACGTCCCGGAGGCCAGATCGTTCATTTCTGCCAGTTCAACGCTTAGACCACGGCCAACTGCGTCTCGGGCGATACCACACCCATTGATGCCACCCCCAATGACGAACAGATCAACAGTGTTCTGATTTTCTTGCTGGCCCAATGAAGCCTCCCCGCATTCATTTACGCAACAGCCTCCCAGCCCGCGACGTCGCGCAAGTCAACACTACAATGCACAGCGTAGCAATAACGAATGTTCGTTTTTTTTCGATTTTTCGCAAATTGCTGAAAACTATGTGTTTTTATTTTCGAATTCGCACCTTTTTTGATATTTAGAACCAAATACCGGCCTGCAACCTTGACGAGACACCGAGTCTGCTGGCTGATATAGATGAACGGCACCCCGCTTTTGGGTTGATGGACGGGTGAAGTGATGGAGTAGGTGATGGCCTCAAATTTCAGGCAAAAAGAGATCCTTGATCTTGCCCGCAAGGAAGGGAAAGTCACTGTGGACGCTCTTGCGGATCTTTACGACGTCACTGTGCAAACCATCAGGCGCGACCTTTCCGATCTTGCAGAAAGTGGCCGCCTTGAAAGGGTGCACGGCGGTGCGGTTGTACCCTCCGGTGTTGTGAACATTGTCTATGAAGAACGCCGCCGCCTGAACGATGTTGGCAAAAAGGCGATTGCTGTCGAATGTGCCCGCGCGATCCCCGATGGGGCATCGGTTTTTATGAACATCGGCACGAGCACCGAAGCGGTCGCGCAGGAGTTGCTGGATCACGAAAACCTGCTGGTGGTCACAAACAACCTGAACATCGCGAATATTCTGGCGATCAATCACAGTTGCGAAATCATCCTGGCCGGGGGGGTCTTGCGCCGCGCAGATGGCGGCATCGTTGGCGGTTTGACAGTCGAGATGGTCAAGCAGTTCAAGTTTGACTACTCGGTCCTGGGCTGCTCGGCCATTGATGCAGACGGTGATCTTCTGGATTTCGATGGGCAGGAAGTCATGGTGAGCAGAACAGCGATTCAGCGGTCTCGCGAAGTTATGATTGTGGCCGACCACCTCAAGTTTGCCCGCAAAGCACCCCTGACGATTTGCTCATTGAGCGATGTTAACGTGCTGTTTACCGACGGCAAGTTGTCCCCGGACCTGACGGCCAGTTGCGACAACTGGGGCATTCGACTTGTGACGGTATGAACATATCTCCGGTTTCCCCCGGC
>Ga0316204_10011187_pt1 | contig 11314 bp, 15 predicted proteins | sample 6monrhotite_MG_2_FD_205661 | JGI IMG/M metagenome (GOLD analysis project Ga0316204, IMG submission 205661) | Microbial mat bacterial communities from mineral coupon in-situ incubated in ocean water Damariscotta River, Maine, United States -... | ecosystem: Environmental > Aquatic > Marine >...
GTCTATAAGTCACCATCTTCTTTGTTACAAAATCTTAAGCTAGAATGACTAGCCTAAGATTTAGTGCCTCAAATATCGTGACTTATAGACTTGCTGAATCATGCATCTTCAGGTAGAACGGGTATATAAACACAAAACCGTAGATTATCCAAAAGATGTTAAAAAGCAAAATGATATCTGATTTAAGTTAGGTATCCTCGTTAGTAAAGCGGGCTAAAAACTCTTGCGCTTCGATTTTGTAGTCTGTAGTCTATTAATTTAATAAAAAACGATATATGACGCATCCTTTTGATGAGATCTAAAAGCGTTTGTTGCATATAATCAGCGTAAATTGGAAAAATATACATTAGCACCATCATTGGCAATCGCTTAAAGATTGAAACAGAATTGGCGTTCATCAGCATTGCCTCATTACACATTAATTAGGATACAAACATGGCCAAAGGCATTATTAAACGTTACGACTTCCGCAAAGGCTTCGGCTTTATTGCCGACGATAAAAGCGGCAAAGACATCTTTTTCCACAAAAGTGAATGGCAAGGCGATGGTTCTATCCGCAAAGGTTTAGCTGTTAAGTTCTCCTACAAAGACTCAGACAAAGGCCCTCAGGCTGAATCTGTTATCCCTTTAGATGGTGGTAGCAGCAAACCTGCAGCTAAACCTGCCTCTTTAGAAGATCGCGTAGCGTCTCTAGAAAGCTCGGTGGGTACTTGGAAAGTTTTGAGCTTGTTAGCTCTTGCTGGTGTTATTGCTCTAGCGGTTGAGAAGTTCGTATTGTAAGTACTGACTTCCAACAAAAAGGCCAGTATTAATTCCCTACTTCAATGGTTCTGTGTTGGTATTTATATTATCCGCTTTACTTGAGATGTTATGCTATTAGATAACCAGAATAATTGAGGCTATTGATATAAAGATGGGACTCACAAATAAAGAACTAGAAGAAGAGTGTGGATGTGAAATCCTTTCAACGCATAATTGCGAAGAAAACCACTTACCCGAACACCTTCGTATTTTATGTGTCGAATTAGATGAGTCAGACTCTCAGCAACAGTGGGAGTTTTTTAGCATATGGTTTGCGAATAAGTCTGACGTTGCTGCTGGGGAAGCAGAGGAAGTTGGAGAGCTGATGAATCTGTCATCTGTGAAAATAAACTACTGCCCTTTTTGTGGAGAGAATCTTGAAGCTGGCTGATAACAAGGCAAGTACATATCAATGCTGTTTGAAGCGCTATGTATTTCCATCATATAGGAATAAACAATTATGATTCGTCCTTTTCATTTATCTTTTGTTGTACCCGATAAGGAAGCCGCTCGATCTTTTTATATTGGAGTTTTAGGTTGTTCAATAGGTCGAGATAATGAGACTTGGTTTGATATATTGTTTTTTGGTCATCAACTTACAATCCACCAAGCGTCTGAAACAAATCCTGCATTTAAAATTAATCATTTTGGTCCAATCTTAAACAAAAAAGAATGGTTAGATGTCATACAAAAATGTGAAGATAATAATGTAGAAGTTATTCTATCGCCTAAAATAAAAAATAAAGACAAAGAAGATGAATCGGGCAAGTTTATAGTCAAAGATCCAAGTGGGAATGTTATAGAATTTAAATATTACTCTAATTTCAATAAAACTGTAGGTTAGGAATGACAACGATTGCCCGCCTCTTAATTGAGTGCTTAGACAGCTAAAAGAGTATGACTGTGAGTCTTATAATTAAACAAGCTGAAGCAACAGACAAAACCTATATTTTTAATTTGTACTGTGATGCAATGAAACAACATATTGAAAATATATGGGGTTGGAATCAAAGTTGGCAAGAAAACAATTTCGAGTTGAGTTGGAAAACATGTTTTAACTATATGTTAATCTATAAAGGTGAGAAAATTGGTTATATTCAAACTATAGAAAGAGAAATAGATATTTATATAGAAATGCTTATCCTAGAATCTAACCATCGCTCAATTGGATTGGGTCAAGAAGTCATATTTAAACTAGTTCAACTATATTTAAACAAACCCTTCTCTTTGAGAGTGTTCAAAACCAACCATAGAGCACTTTCTTTTTATACGAAGAATGGATTTCAAGTAACTGGCAAGGAAGAGAGTTTTTATGTTTTACATCGTAACTCCATCTAACACGGATGAGATAAATTAGAATAAACCATAAGGGAATCAAATGGAATATCGAATAGTACCGTTAAGAGATGATTTTTTGCGAAAGGTTAGAAATGCAGGAATTGATGATCAAAATCAACAAGTAGAAGTTCTATTGGCCAAAGGTGGTGAACCATGTAGAGATGTACTTCGTGGCGCTAAACCTAATGAAAAATTAATATTAGCGAGCTATTGTCCATTTACAAAATCAGGTCCCTATAAAGAGTATGGCCCAGTTTTTGTTCTTGAAGAATCGAATAACGAAAAATTTGAAGAATCAAAGTTGCCTTTACCTACTGGATCTGAACAAGATTACTTAGGATATACATTCGTACTAAAAGCTTACAGCAAAGATGAGCGTATACTGGATGCAAAATTAACCAACCCTGACGAAGCAAAATTAGTTTTAAAGGAATTTTTTGCCAATGAAAATGTTAACTTTGTATTAGCAAGGTACGCAGCCTATGGTTGTTACAGTTTTCGTGTTGAACGGGCAGATAGCAATAATTGACATATATAGACGTTACATCGTTCATAATTTCACACACCCTAATCAATATTTGAATTTGATAGAAAAAATGCCGCTAAAATTAAACAGCTGCTAAATACTAAATGGAGTTTTAAATGGAACAAGGAGTTAATTTAGGTAGAAGATACGATTTAGATTGGTTACGAGTTATCGTATTTGCTTTACTTATTTTTTATCATATTGGAATGTTTTATACGACTTGGGGATATCATGTAAAAAGCGTACATGCTAGTGATACAATTGAACCCCTTATGAAGTTGATAAATCCTTGGCGTCTGACGTTATTATTTTTTATTTCTGGCATTGCGATAAGATTTGCTATTGATAGGAAACCATTAATTAAATTTACTCTCACCCGAACGATTACCCTTCTCGTCCCCATATTGTTTTGTATTCACACCGTTATTGCTCCACAGTCGTGGCTTGAATTATTAGAAAAGGGAGAAATAACTTTGGGTTTTTGGGCGTTTTATCCAGAATATTTAGCGGGTAGTCTAGATAAATATTCGATAATAATTCCGACGTGGAATCACCTATGGTATGTGGTTTATTTGTTCGTCTATACTTTAATACTAATTCCAATAGCCCGCCCCTTGTCTGACTTTATGAATGGCTTTGGTGGGAAAATAATGGGTAGATGCCTTGATAACTCTTTTGGTGTGATACTTGTCATGCTGGTTCCAATAATCCCTTTTCTAGTTTTTCGTTTAATATTGAAACCAATTTATCCATCGACACATGCGCTTGTTGATGATTGGGCAAATCATCAGTTGTATTTTAGTATTTTTCTTTTAGGGTTTTTAATCGCTAAAGACAAAAGTTTTTGGCAAGCGATCAATAAGGCGCTGATTCCCGCTATGCTGATGGTTTTGTGTGTTTCAAGCGTAGCTTCAACGGTATGGTATTTAGAAAGTCAAAATTATTGGTCACATAGTTTCTCTATTATAGAGCGCTACTCAGAACTGGTTAGAAAAACAGCTTATGCGTGGTTTTCAATTGTTCTCTTGCTGTCCGCTGCTCAGCGATGGCTAAATAAACCCAGTAAAGCACTGTCGTATATGACAGAAGCAGTATTTCCTTGGTATATCTTGCATCAAACGTTAATTGTTATGATTGGTTATTGGCTAACAAGACAAGGACTATCTGTATATAGTGAATTTATAGGGTTAACATTAGCAACATTTTTGGGTTGTCTATTAATCAATGAATATTTGATAAGGCGCTGGAGATGGGTACGCCCTTTATTTGGTTTGAAGTTTAGCTAAAATAAAATTTAATAACATACATGAATTAGTGTTTATAAAAAAGTATTTAAATGGAAAAAATACAGTTGATTGTTTTCATTCAGCACAACATTAATAGCAATTATTTTAAGCCGCTTAATGTGGCTTTCTTACAAGGAAAAAGATATGCCTACAAAAAGATATGGCTTAGTATTTGGACTCATTGCACTATATTTGATTAAATCATGGGTAGAAGTGATGTTAATGATAATACTTCGACCAGACATGTTTGGAACTCTACTGGTAGATAGATATACCGCTAACCCTCTCGAAATGACAGTTTCTATTTTAATCGGTATTTCGGCGTTATTTTATATTGCGAGAAGAGTATATTTTGTTTTGTTCAAGAAAGAACTAATCATAATTGGAGGGGTAAACAATCAATTGCACGCTGTACAAAAAATCGGGTTTGTTTTATTAAATATTTTTTATATTATTTTTGCTCTAAGTATTGTTGCGTTAATCGGAACTTTGTTTCTCGCTAAGTCCGGTGGTTCGTCGGGCGTTGCTGCAGGTATGGTATTTATGGTTTCTATGCTTTTTTGCATTTTATCTGTACTGCTAGTAGAGATTGGTAATTATATTAATAAGAAAAAAATTAATAAATCCAACGAAACGCTGAAAGAAGGCACCTAAAAAATTAGGTGACAGTCCCTATGCGGGTAATTTCCTGAAGGATCTTGAGAGATTCATACTACTTAGCCGAGAATATTAGGGTTAAAAACAAAATTATGCATTCACTTAAAATTGTATTGAAAAATCAGCTTTCGCTACTTATGTTTAAAAACTTTAAACCAAATTTAGCCGAGCATGGGAATTGGTATTTATTGTTTGGTTTATGTACGGCTTGGTTTGCGGGAATGGGTCGATATTGGGATAATCCTAGAGCAGAGTTGTGGCAATACTTAGGCCTTGGTTCAGTTGTCTATTGTTTTTTTCTTGCTGCGATAGTGTTTGTGATTCTATATCCTTTAAAACCAAATAATTGGTCCTACAAGAATCTTCTAACTTTTATATCTTTAACCTCCCTCCCTGCTTTTTTATACGCAATACCCGTCGAAAAATTTACAAGTCTTGAGTTAGCTCAATTGTTAAATGTGATATTTTTAGTGATTGTCGCTTTGTGGAGAGTGGTACTATTTGTCTTGTATCTAAAAAGATCAACTGGCCTTTCGGGATTACAAATATTTGTTGGCGCATTTCTTCCGATTGTATTAATTATTAATGTACTTACTTTTCTAAATTTGGAACATGTGGTTTTTCGTTTAATGGCAGGGCTTACAGAAGATGAAAAATCAGGAAATGATTTGGCATACCAAGTGCTAATTTTAATTACCTTTTTATCCTATGTGTTGCTACCATTTTTAGTCGCTATGTATGGCTGGTTTGTGTATAAAATAAAGCGTTTTAATAACAATTAGTTTCACAAGGGAAGCTGTAGTAGCGTACTCTAAACGACAGTCATTATATGGACTTAACTTAGAGAAAACTATAATTGACGCCATATCTGAAAATAAATATCCAACATTAATTGCTTAACTAGCCGTTTGTTAAAGCTAGGAATTAAGACGCCTACGATATTATTCATCTTGTTGACGTTAACTTGCTAGAAACTAATAATAGTGAGCTTTTTTGGCTATACTATAACCATGCAAACTCTGATATTAGTTTATAGCGCTACATAGGAGCGAAATGAAATCTAAAACACCATCAGCCGAAGAATTGATTGAGAGTCTGAAAGAATCTAAGAGCTTAGAGAGGCTTCTTATTGACAATGCTGATGAAGCTCTTTTCTTTTACAGCTTAGAAGGAGTACTTATCTATGTGAATCCTGCCTTTGAAAAAATAACAGGTTACACAACTCAAGAGTTATATGAAAAAATTTTTATTCCTTATGTCCACCCTGATGATCAGGAGTGGACCAAAAAGTTATGGGATGGTTTATTTGATGGGGCGTTTTTTGAAGATGTTGAATATCGCATAGTCAAAAAAAGTGGCGAGATTAGGTGGTGCATGAGTTCATGGAAAATAGTATGTGATAGAGATGGTAATAAAATTGGTATTCAGGGGAAACAGCAAGATATTACAAAACGTAAGTTGATAGAAGAAGAACTTGTATTAGCTAAAACTATTGCTGAAGAAATGTCGAAAAAAGATGAACTAACAGGACTCAACAATCGAAGAGAATTTTTTGATCAAGGTAAGCGTATCTTTAAACAGGCGATTCGTTTTGATCACTCCTTATCAGTGATGATTATGGATATAGATCATTTCAAAAATATCAACGACAAATATGGCCATGCCATGGGTGACAAAGCACTTAAGCTTATAGCGCAAGTATTACAAAGAATGATGCGCGAAATAGATATCGTTGCGCGCATCGGCGGTGAAGAATTTGCTTTCCTATTACCTGAAACCACTCTTGATAAGGCAACCAACTTGGCAGAACGTCTGAGGTTAGAAATCCAAAATGCGACTCTAGTAGAGGAAGAAGAGCCATTTCAACTAACTGTCAGCTTTGGCATTTGCTCGTGTCCTGTAAATAATGAAACATTGGAAACTATGCTATCTAAAGCTGATAAAGCACTGTATGTGGCTAAAAATAATGGACGTAATCAGATCAAAACATGCTAATTATTTTGCTCTTTCAAGGCAATGTGCTAAGTGTGAATATTTTATAGGCGATTGTTGGTTTGTGAGAGAATGGCTGTAAAGTGTCTGTCTGGTATTGAATCATATCAAAGAGATCAGAATCTGCGCTTGAACGATACCAAGATCTAGCGTTCAAACTTAAGTATATGCCCTTTGAATTCTTGAACAAGGTATTCTGTATGACTCGGTTTTTGGTGAGAAGAAGTAAAACCGAACTTGATCATTTTTGCGCTAAGCTTATTTTTTCTTCCACGCCCAGGATCAACAATAATAACTTCGCAAGTTGGTTTGGAATGGGCTTTAATAAAGTTTGCTAATAATTCGATATGGTTGTCTTCATATAATAGATCGCTACCAATTATTAGGTCAAAAAGTCCGAGATTATCACTTTCACTCTTCCAATCTACTTGCTCAAAGGAAATAGCCTGATCGCCATTAAGCGATGCATTTCTTTTTAAAAACAGCTTTACCTCTGGATGATAATCAGTTGCAGTAATATCAGCACCTTGCTTATTTAACAATAAACTAGAAAGCGCCATACCACATCCTATTTCCAATATTCGTTTTGAACCGGTTTGATAATCAACTAGGAAGTGCGCAAGAACTAAACTTGACGGCCAAATAACCCCAAAAATCGGCCAAGATGCTGAGCATATACCGAGCTTTTCAGCGACCCCTTTAGGATCATTAAATTCTTGTTTATTGCGTAAAGTACATAAATGGATGTCTATTTTTCCAAATTCAACAGTTTGGTAACATAAGCGTAGATTTGTAATTAGCTTGCCTCAATATTTGAGCGCTCAGCCAATTATCGAGGATAAATGACAAAACGAAAGTGTCCCTTAAGATTATAGTAATTAGCTAGAAAGGCAATGTATTTAATAAGTAATGTAATTAACAAGTAATTCAAGGCGGCTAAAGTCCGTTACTTTTGATCTCATTCATATTACATTAAGCCAAGAGGTTGAATTGGTTAGCTGATTGTTAAATGAATCTCTATTGCCTCTCTTTCTTTTTTAGGCATTCCTTTTACTACCAACATATAAGAATTATCGATCATCCGTTCAATTTCACCTTTAGGAATTGAACCATCCAAAATAATCGTATTCCAATGTTTTTTATTCATGTGATATCCAGGTATTACCGCTTCAAAGATATCGCGTAAAACAAAAGCTTCTTCGGGATCGCACTTTAAGTTCATCCACCAATCAAGATTACCTTTGTCATCGCCTTTTCCCATTTTCCCTACAGACAAAGTAGCAAACATTTTATTTTTTACTTTAAATATTGAAACTTCGGGGCCAAAAGGAAAATTTTCTTTACTGAAAGGTTTATCAAGTAGATATTTTTTAGCTGTAATGTGATCCATAGTCGTTCCCTTTTACGATATAGTTGAAATAAACCAAAAGGGTTTATTGACAAAGATTTATCAACTAATAGTACAATAGATACCAATTGAGTTAAACAAGGCAATCAATGCAAAATATCGAACAACTGCCAGACTTCCTGACTGCAACAGGTTATAGCTACCTGCTAATATTTGCTGCAGAATTTGGCGATAAAAGTCAATTAGTCTGTATGGCGTTAGCCGCTAGGTATCGAAGTCTACCGGTTCTGCTTGGTGCAATATTAGCTTTTATGGCTTTAAATACGCTTGCGGTTATTTTTGGTGTCGCTTTATCCAATTGGATTCCCGATGTGGTTATTTCTTCAATTGTTGCTGTCCTTTTTTTAGCTTTTGGTTTTCACGCTTTAACTTCTGTCGACAATCCGAATGATGAAGAGCTAGATATTAATCGTGCCAATCATAGTATTTTTATTTCAACGTTTTTATTAATTACCTTGGCCGAGCTAGGTGATAAAACTCAATTGGCGATTGTTGCACTTAGTAGTACCAATATTCCTCAAGCCATTTGGTTAGGTTCTACACTTGCATTAATAAGCACTAGTCTACTTGGTATTTGGGCTGGAAAAAGTTTGTTGAAAAAATTCTCCTTTAGTATTTTGCATCGTTTTAGTGGTGTAGTTTTTATATTATTAGCCGCTTTCGCAATCTATAAAACTTATGGTTTGTTAATTGAATAATTAGGATAAAAAATGGATCAAGAATCACTAAAAGCTTGGCAGCACGAACATAACTTTTCTTCTATCAATGAAAAAGGAGAAAGGCGAACTAAGTATGTTCTTATTCTTACTGCGATTACCATGGTAGCAGAAATTGTAGCAGGCACAATTTTTGGTTCTATGGCTTTACTAGCAGATGGTTGGCACATGGGGACTCATGTTGCCGCTTTTCTAATAACAATTTACGCCTATCAATTTGCACGCAAACATCAAAATAATCCAGACTATGCTTTTGGTACAGGTAAAGTTGGGGTATTAGGCGGATTTACTAGTGCGATTGCTTTAGCCATTGTTGCACTTATGATGCTAGTGGAGTCGGTACACCGAATAATCGAACCAACTAACATACAATTTAATGCGGCTATTGCTGTTGCCGTTATCGGACTGATTGTAAACATTGTCAGTGCCTTTATTTTAAAAGATCACCATGATCATTCCCATGGTCACTCTCATCATCATGACCACCATCACGACCATAACCTTCATGCTGCCTACATGCACGTATTGGCAGATGCATTAACTTCCTTACTGGCAATTATGGCATTATTGGCAGGTAAATTTTTTGGTTGGAACTGGCTCGACCCAATGATGGGTGTTGTTGGAGCGATTATAATTACTCGCTGGTCATATGGGTTGATTAAACAAACCAGCCCAATATTACTTGATGCCAGTATAGAGCAAGGTTATAAATTAGCTGTTGAAGAAAAAATAGAAAGTGACTCTGATAATCGAATTGTTGACATTCATATATGGAAAGTCAGTGCGAACCACTATGCGATTATTATTTCATTAGTAACTTTAGAACCTAAAGAGGTTGCTTACTATAAATCGTTATTATCCGAATTTAATCAATTATCTCATATTACAATTGAAGTAAATAAGCGTTTAAACAGATAATTGTTTACCAAACAGCAGGATTAACTTGATAAAAACTCTGTAGCTGGTCATACAGTTTAGAATGCTGTTTTTTCATCTCATTTGGACGTTCAAAAAACACTTCACTTGCAACGGCAAAAAATTCAGCAGGATTAGTCGCACCGTAATGATCAAGTAACGATCTTTCGCCTTGACGAGCTTCGGCTTGAAGATTTTTGAATTCTTTAGATAAAACCTCAGACCAACACCGATTGAAGTTACGCTTTAAAAAGGGGGCTCCATTCGCAACTCCGGTTTCTTGATCGAGTTGATGTGCAAATTCATGGATCACGACATTATGACCATCATTAAAAACTACCGCTCCTTGTTTGCTATGTTTCCAAGATAATATCACTTTACCTAATTCCCAAGATTCCCCACTCAAGACTCTTGGCTTGCTTTGCAAAATACCGGCGGCATCGCTGGATTCATGTTTGGTCACAAATGCTTCTGGATAAACGTAAATTGATTTTAATTTTGGGTAATAGTTAGTTTTTCTATTAAGTAACAGCAGGCAAGCTTGAGCGGCAATCGTAACTCTTATTTCATCATTAATCTCGACTCCTTCAAAGCCATAGAATTCTTTCTCGTTAAGAAAAACTAAAACATGTTGTTTTAATTGCAGTTGAAGATCCGCTGGCATCGAATAAAAATAAGGAATATTTTTTTTAAGAATATATCGCCAGTCTTTTGGAAAAGGTTGAGCTTTGACCTTACTGCGCTTGCGGTTAATCAATATCGGCTTAATTAGGATAAAAGTAATCAGCAAGATAACAACCAGACTAATAATTAAAATTGGAGACATTAATAAACTCAATAAAAGGGTAGAATTTAATAATTGTGATTAATTAGCTGACTTTCAAGAGTTTTTTAATTTGTATTTCGATAATTAAAAAGACAGAAAGAAAGTTGTTTATTCTGCTCAAATAGTGCAATCTGGTGAAGTTAATAGACCTACTGGAGAAAAGTTATGATTGTTTTTATTCAATTATTCGGTTTGTTTACCGCTTTCACTGGACTAATTATCTTAGTTAATCCCGAAATTGTTTTTGCTCTACTGCGAAAAAATACGGACAAACTACAGCTACATATTATTGCTGTGGTTATTAGATTAGCGCTCGGGATCTGCCTGATTTATCAAGCGGGGAACTCTAAATACCCACTGACCATGGAAGTTCTTGGCTGGATATCGATTGTAGCGGCACTATTTTTAACCGTCATTGGTCGTACTCGATTTAAAGCACTTATGATGTGGGCCTTATCTCACGTCAAAACAATTGGGCGAATTGGAGGGGTTTTTGTTTCGATATTTGGTGCTTTTATAGTTTATGCGTTTATGTGATATTATCTAGTCGTTACTTATTCTAAAAAAGAAAAACAAAATGCGCAGAGATCAAGCTGAAACAGCTGAAAGTATCCAGAAAAAAATCACTTTAGTAGCGCTTGCTGAAACACCCGGATTTATAATGGTTGGGTTAGGGGTCTATGCTAAGTTCGTCGCTAATGATGAGGCGTTTCATCCTTTACTTAACGACCCAAATATTGTCAATGTAATGCTAGGGATTGGAATTAGCATCATGATCGTTTGCGCCATCAGCATAATGAAACTATCCCTAAAAAGAAAAAAACTTTTGAATAATTCGAATTCAGCTAA
>Ga0316204_10011188_pt1 | contig 11314 bp, 10 predicted proteins | sample 6monrhotite_MG_2_FD_205661 | JGI IMG/M metagenome (GOLD analysis project Ga0316204, IMG submission 205661) | Microbial mat bacterial communities from mineral coupon in-situ incubated in ocean water Damariscotta River, Maine, United States -... | ecosystem: Environmental > Aquatic > Marine >...
ATAGCGGCTACACATCGTAATTTAGAGAGTGAAATTACTGAAGGTCGTTTTCGTGAAGATTTGTTTTATCGTTTGAATGTGTTCCCAATAGACATGCCATCGTTATCAGAGCGAATAGAAGATCTTCCTTTATTGCTGGAAGAACTGATTGTTCGTATGGAAACTAATAAACGAGGTTCTGTACGCATTACACCTAATGCTATTGCTGCTTTGCAACAATACTCATGGCCAGGCAACGTTCGTGAGCTATCAAATCTAGTGGAACGTCTATTAATTATGTTCCCTAACGGTGTAGTCGATGTACAAGACTTACCAGAAAAGTACCGCCAAGGTATTGCGATTCCAGAAACAGTAGCAACAAGCCATTCCTCCAACCATCAAGCTGCTTTAGCTACGCAAAAAACGTCACACATTGTTGAGGTACCTAAAAATCAAGACATACTTCCAGCCGAAGGCATTGACTTAAAAGCACATTTGTTGAGTTTAGAATCTAACCTCATCAAACAAGCATTAGATGAAGCTAATGGTGTCGTTGCTCATGCAGCACAACGATTAAATATGCGACGCACAACCTTGGTTGAAAAAATGCGTAAGTATGGATTGCAGCGAGTAGCCACCGCATCGTAATATAGATTTTTTCATAAAAATGCATATCTCTGTTTTAACCGATGTAGCGTACGCCAATCTTATAACCTTTCTCATTGATTCTTGGGTAATAACTTGCATGTAAGCAGGTGAGGTTATCCAATATTGAAATTTCACCTGTGTTCATTGGTTCATTCCATGCGTGCTCTAAAATAATATTATTTAACAGCTCATTAATAACGCCATCTTGAAGAATTAAATAACTTCCTTGATTACCTTTTTGATTTTTTGCATCTAGTTGGCCTTCTTTTCTTGCTTGAAGATGGGCTACCACACTAGCAACAAAAAGCGTGGATGATGTGCGAGGATTTTTTTGTTCTTCATCAAACGGGTTACGCGTATACATAGAATAATGAGTTGGCTGATTTTCACTTCTGTCTACATGAAAGTTGAGTTGAGGGAAACGATTACGGTGCCCCATTGAACGGTGCTCAGAATCAAGGTAAGCATTTTTAATGATGAGCGAGCCGAGAACGCTTATGATGTGATGCAGTCCTTCAATCATCTGCATATCTTTATTATGTAAGTGCAACTGTGCTGGAGTCTCGAATTTAAGCTCTAAACCAAAGTGATTAAACACTTTAGGCATACCTACTTGTAAACAATAATTGTCTAAATCGCCGTGAATGAGCTCTCTATAGTGTTCTGAAACACGTTGCTTATAATTCGGGATGACTATTTTTGCGGTATATGAATTTGTTAGAAATTGTCCAACTGTTGTTTGGTTCGGCGAAACCACTAAATTGTTGAGCCAGCTTGAATTAAAATGTGAAGAGAATGCATCCATAAAAATTATATCGACGTAAACCCTCACTTCTTTAGTATAAAAACATAAAGCTAAAGTTCCTCCCTGATTTAACCGATATTGTAATTAACTCATATTTTTTACTCATTATTATGCACATAGATCAACCTAAACATGATTTTCTTGATGCGATACAAACGCAGGAAAGCTTAGAGCTGTTTATTCAACAAGCTGCACCCAATGAAGCGCCACCTTGTCCTGGCTGTCGTATGCATACGCATACTCAATGTTCGTTTACCTGTCCTGATGCTCCTACTGCATTATCGAATGAACCTGAAGAACATCCTATTGAAAGAAATATTGTTCCGCTAGTTTTTGGTTTAATGTCGACTCGAGTGACCCAAACCTGTTGGTCATGTGAAGGACATATGGATGATCAAGATAATTTGATTAAGCTTCCAAGAGTGAGTTTCTACACCTCTTCGCCAGTTTATCCTCAATTACTGCATAAGCATTTGTTTAAGTTATCCTTAGATAAAAAGTTAGCATATTCATGGCAAGTTGTGCTATCGGATTATGCGCAAACATGGGCACAAACCTATTCAGTCATACCTGATTTAAGTTTTAATGACAAAGCCATTCATTTAGGAGCTTTGCAAAATGATCTGAAAATTATCGCAAATGATTTGCAGAATAAAATGAAAGAAATTGCTCGAGAAATGATAATCGAAATTGAAAAGTGGAAGCAGAGCCAATCAACTAGCTAGTTGTCTGTTTTCCACTATTGATAGTTAACAACATCTTTGACACTCCTTCCTACTAACTCTAATTATTAGCCACTTTTTTGCGTCGGTAATTTGACTGTCGCATATAATAAATTTCTAACTCACTGATAATAAAGTAAATAATAAATTGGCGCGGTTTTTGCTCAAGTCTCTACTGAAAGATAGTCAGTCAAGTAGAGATAATATATGGCCACAAAACAAACATTCGAGATTGCAGCAGAGGGTTCAATTCCCGAACAGCATCTTTTTCAAGAGCAATTAGATACCAGCTCATTGCCGATGCAAGCACAGGAACTGCAGGATGCGTTTGGTGCTTTCAATCAGTTATCAGCACAATTGACAGAGTCATATCAACAATTAGAGGTGCGTGTAGCCGGACTAACCGAAGCCTTAGAAAATGAACAAAGTGAACGGATAAAAGAGCTAACAGAGAAAGAACGTGTTGCTAGTCGACTCGCTTCTTTATTGCATGCATTGCCCGGTGGCGTTGTTGTTATTGATGCTGAAGGAAAAGTGCAAGAGCACAATCCTGCTGCAGAATTATTATTAGGGCAACCTTTGTTGGGTTTACCTTGGTCTGAGATTATTCATCGTTCATTCGCACCGCGTAGTGATGATGGTCATGATGTGTCACTGGTTGATGGACGTAAAGTTAATATTTCAACATGTCCCTTAGGTTCTGAGCCAGGGCAAATATTACTGATTACCGATGTGACTGAAATACGTTACTTACAAGATCGTACAGGTCAACAACAGCGTTTAGCGGCAATGGGTAAAATGGCCGCTTCGCTGGCTCATCAAATCCGAACACCACTATCCTCAGCATTGCTATATGTCTCAAATTTGAAACGCCAAATCTTATCGGATAATGAACGTTTTACCTTAGCCGATAAAATGACTTCTCGCTTACGCCATCTAGAACAACTCATTGAAGATATGCTGATGTATTCACGTGAAGGTAAAGTAGGTGAAGAATTTTTTACTGCAGAATCTTTTCTCGATGAGTTATATCAAGGTTTAGAACCACACCTTGAATTATGTGAGACCACATTTATTAAATCGAATCAGGCGGATAACTTAAAAATATTTGGTAATCGCCAAATGCTCATTAGTGCAGTCAGTAATTTAGCAATGAATGCAATGCAAGCAATGAAAAAAGGCGGCAGACTTGAAGCTAAAGTTTCTCAACAAAACAACCAGGTGTGTATTGCATTAAAAGATAATGGTCCGGGTATCCCCAGTGAATTACAAGAACAAATTTTCGACCCTTTTTACACTACGCGTACTCAAGGTACTGGACTTGGACTTGCAGTGGTTAAGGCGGTCGCAACAGCACATGGTGGTAATGTCTTGTTAGATTCAAAACCAAATCAAGGTTGTGAATTTAGAATGTTATTACCTATAGAAAACTCCAAGTCTACAGAATCTAAATCGACAGAATTACAACACCAGCAAATTGCATAAGGGTAAGAGGTGAATTATGAGCAGTTCAACAATATTAGTCGTTGAAGACGATCAAGCATTAGCAGAAGCATTGCAAGATACGTTACAAGCAGCGGGATACAGCGTTGTTATGGCTGAGCACGGACGTATGGCTCTAACAAAGTTAGAAGAACAATCCTTTGATTTAATTGTAAGCGATATCAATATGCCACAAATGGGTGGCGATGCGTTACTTAAACGAGTTAAAGCTCTTTACCCGGATACTCCAGTGATGTTGATGACCGCTTACGGCACAATTGAACAAGCAGTTGATGCTATGCGTGATGGTGCGGTTGATTACATGGTAAAGCCTTTTGAAGCTGAAGTATTGATCAACATGGTTAGCCGTTATGTTGGACAGCAAACAAGTGAAACAAACATGATTGCTGTAGATCAAGTGTCGTGTGAGCTTGTGGCAATGGCCGCACGTGTTGCTGAAAGTGATGCAACGATTATGATTACAGGTGAAAGTGGATCAGGTAAAGAAGTATTAGCACAATATATTCATAATCATTCATCACGTGCAGAGCAACCATTTGTTGCGATTAACTGTGCGGCAATTCCAGAGAATATGTTAGAAGCAACATTATTTGGTTATGAGAAAGGCGCCTACACCGGTGCTTATAAATCTAGCCCGGGAAAATTTGAACTAGCACAGGGCGGTACAATTTTACTCGACGAAATTTCTGAAATGGATATTGGTTTACAAGCTAAATTACTTCGTGTCTTGCAAGAAAAAGAAGTTGAACGTCTCGGTGGAAATAAAATTATAGAACTTGATGTTAGAGTATTAGCGACCTCGAATCGCGACATGCTAGAAGTCGTTGCTGATGGTAAGTTTAGAGAAGATTTATATTATCGTTTAAATGTCTTCCCCCTGCATATTTTACCATTAAGTGAACGTACAGCAGATATCGTACCTCTGGCAGAACGGTTGCTCGAAAAACATGCCCTCAGTGCGCATCGTGCGATTCCCACGTTAACAACAGAGGCAGGTGAAAAACTGACTCAGTTTACTTGGCCTGGAAATGTGCGTGAGTTAGATAATGTTGTGCAACGTTCGCTTATTCTCCAATCGGGTGATGCAATTTTAGCAGAGGATATTCATTTTGAAGCTGCAAGAAGACCTAAAGCTAAAAATGTGAATAAGGCCAGTCAGGTAGAAGTCACAACGGCACCCGCAAGCGAAGCTGAAGTGACTGAAAGTGATTCTCTCAATGGTGATCTAAAACAACGCGAATGGAATTTAATTTTAGGTGCCATCAAAGCCGCCAAAGGCAGTCGTAAGATGACAGCTGAAAAATTAGGTATTAGTGAACGTACTTTACGCTATAAGTTAGCGCGAATGCGTGACGCGGGCATTACAGTGCCAGATTCATCAGGTTTATCCATGCCTGAACAACAATCTTCAGTGGGCTAAGCACCTTGGCCTAGATTCTGCATACAGGTTATATGAGTGCAATTAAAGCACTTAAATGACAAAAGTATGACACTGAAAGAAAGACCAAAATTACCGATTAAGCTATAGCGAAGGTCAAGAACATGAACAATACTATTACTTCTGATACGTTATTAACGCAAATGCGTGCAATGGCTGCCGAAGCACAAGGGAAAGCCGCTGAAGCATCAAACCCTGCAGCGCAATCTGATTTTTCAGAGTTACTTAAACAGTCAGTTGATAAAGTTAATGAAAGTCAGATGGATAGCTCAAAACTGCAACAAGCTTTTCAAACAGGTGATCCTAATGTGCAACTATCTGAAGTTATGGTGGCTATGCAAAAATCCAGCGTATCTTTCCAAGCGATGTTGCAGGTGAGAAATAAACTCGTCAGTGCCTATCAAGAAATTATGAATATGCAAGTTTAACTAACCATTAGTTGAAATAAACTTAAACTAGAAATAAAAAGTATTGCGAGAGAAATATGGATTTAGTTAAAGCAGAGACAGTTAGCGTTCCTTTTCAAGGAATGACGACTTTACCCATTTTACGTCAAGTTGGTTTGCTTGTCGGTTTAGCAGCAAGTATCGCTTTAGGTGTTGCTGTTGTACTTTGGATGCAAACACCCAACTACACTATGTTACCGGGTCAATTGGCAGGTGAAACACTCAATGATGTTATAGGCGTGTTAGAAAGAAATAATATTCGTTATAGTGTTGATCCTAGCACTGGCTCTGTAATGGTTGATTCAACTAAAGTAAATGAAGCTAAATTAAAGCTGGCTTCTGAAAATTTGGGTCTTAACTCAGGACATGGTTTTGAAGTTATCGAAAAAGACCAAGGTTTTGGTACCAGTTCTTTTCTACAAAAAGCGCGTTATCAACGAGCTCTTGAGGGCGAGTTAGCCCGTACCATTACATCGATGCGTTCTATTAAATCAGCTCGCGTACATTTAGCATTACCAAAAGACTCTGCATTTATCCGTGACAAAAAAGAAGCTTCTGCTTCGGTTTTTGTCAATATGGTTCCCGGCCACTCGATTGAGAAAAGCCAAATTGCCGCAATTACTAATTTGGTTGCCTCAAGTATATCGAGTTTAAAAACGAGCCAAGTTACCATTGTTGATGATAAAGGTAAGTTGTTATCAAATGTTGATTCTGAAGACATGATGGGTTTAACAACCTCTCAGCTGGATTACACACGCAACATTGAAAAAACCTTTGTGACACGTATAGAACGTATGTTGAATCCCATTGTAGGTATTGGGAATGTGCGTGCAGAAGTTACTGCAGAAGTTGATTTTACCTTAACGGAATCTACTCAAGAAAGTTTTAATCCTGATTTGCCCGCAGTGCGTAGTGAACAAAGTAGTGAAGAGCAATCACAAGGTGCTAGCCAAGGTGGAATTCCAGGTGCTTTAACCAATCAGCCACCGGCTAATGCGAATGCACCAGAGCAAGCCAACCAACAAGGTGCAGCAGTAACACAACAGGGTTCAAATAGAACAAGCCGACGTAGCACTAAGAATTATGAATTAGATAAAACAATCAGCCACACACGCAACCGGGCTGGTGCAGTGAAACGACTTTCAGTCGCAGTTGTTTTAGATAATAAGCTTGCCGCAACAGCTGCTGCTGACGCAAATGCTGATCCTGCAACGGCAGAAGTTGCAGATGCTCAACGCATACCTTATACCCAGCAAGAACTGGCACGTATAACAGCGTTAGTGAGGGAAACAGTCGGATTTAGTGCGTTACGTGGTGATTCAGTTAATGTTATAAACGTACCATTCACTAAAGTGGTGTTTGAATCCTTACCCGAAGAAGCTTTTTATGAAAAACCATGGGTTTGGGATATAGTTAAGCAAGTGGTAGGTGGGTTAGCTGTACTGTTCGTTATCTTTGGAGTGCTTAAACCAGCTATGAAAACATTGGCGATTCGTCCTCCTGTAGTAAAAACAGTTAATGAAAATGGTGAAGACTTAGACGAAGATCAATTAAGCTTAAGTGGTGAGGAACAAAAAAGATTAGCACAAGTCGCAAGTTATGAAGAAAATTTACAATTAGCACAGTCATTAGCTTCACAAGAGCCAAAACGCGTTGTACAAGTTATGAAAAACTGGATGAAAGAAGAATAGTCGTACTATGGATGAAGAAAAAAAGCAGGCAAGTTATAACGGCTTAGAAAAGGCTGCAATTTTGTTACGTAGCCTTGGCGACAAAGAGGCTGCTGAAGTTTTAAAATTAATGGGCCCTAAAGAAGTTCAAAAAGTCGGCGAAGCAATGGCGCTGATGAAAAACATTAATCGAGAAGATCTTGATACTATACTGACTGAGTTTCATGAAGAAGTCGGTGAACAAACTGAGTTGGGTGTAGGAAACGAAGATTATCTACGTAGTGTTTTAATTGGCGCATTAGGTGAAGATAAAGCAGGAAATATTATCGACCGCATCTTAATGGGACATAATGCTAAAGGCTTAGAAACACTTAAGTGGATGGAGCCAAGAGCGATTGCTGAAATCATTCGGCTTGAACATCCTCAAATAATATCAATTATTCTATCTTATTTAGAAAGCGATCAAGCTGCTGCGGTTCTACAGTCATTACCTGAAAATATGCGCACAGATGTATTAATGCGAGTTGCAACATTAGATGGTATTCAGCCAAGTGCTCTATATGAGCTGGATGAAATGTTAGAAAAACAATTTGCAGGTAATACTGATTCAATTAAATCATCTGGTGTGGGTGGCTTAAAAACAGCGGCTAACTTATTAAACTTTATGGACTCATCCTATGAAGCCTCTCTAATGGAAAGCTTGAAACAGACAGATGAAGAGCTTGGCGACAAGATACAAGATCTTATGTTTGTTTTTGACAACTTAATGGATGTTGATGATAGAGGTATCCAAGCACTATTAAGAGAAGTATCTTCTGAAAACTTAATAGTGGCATTAAAAGGTGCAGATGAATCAGTTAAAGAAAAAATTCTTAAAAATATGTCTAAACGTGCGGCTGAAATGTTACGTGATGATTTAGAAGCAAAAGGGCCTGTTAAGGTAAGCGAAGTAGAAGCTGCACAAAAAGAAATTCTTACTATTGCGCGTAGAATGGCCGAAACCGGTGAAATTAATTTAGGTGGTAGTGGCGGCGAGGATTACATTTAAAATTATGGCCACAGATAATTTAACAGCTTATGAAAAATGGGAGCTACCACTGGTTTCGGACCCAGCCCGTCCTAAAGAAACCGTTACAGCTGAGAAATTAGAATCTATACAACAGCAAGCTTACGATGAAGGCTTTGCATTAGGAAAAAAAGAAGGTTTTGAACAAACAAAAAGCGTTTTAGAAAAAAATTCTGCTGCACTCGCCTCTATTATCGAACTTTTAAGCGAGCCATTAAAAGAACTTGATGATGAAATGGTTGAACAAATGGTTCAACTTTCGATATTAATCGCTAAACAAGTTGTACGACGAGAACTACACACCGACCAGGGTGAAATTGTTGGTATAGTTCGTGAGGCAATGAGCGCCTTACCTGCAAGTACACGTAAGGTCACTTTAAACATTCATCCAGAAGATTCAGAACTTGTGCGAAAGGCTTTTTCATTGGGTGATGATAATGAATCTGATGAATTACGTTGGAAACTTATTGAAGATCCCCTGGTGACAAGGGGCGGTTGTATGATTAATAGTGATAACTCTCGTATTGATGCTACAGTAGAAGGACGTTTAAATCGTATTATTTCAACTTTATTAGGTGGCGAACGCGAAACTGATGAATAATTCTTTGCGCTCTAGTCATCAAAAAGTTTGGCAAGAACAACTTAGCCAATTTCAATCTCGTATTAATCATGTTGATCCTGTTATTGTTGAAGGCCGTTTAAATCGAATGGTTGGCTTAACGTTAGAAGCGGTAGGTTGCCAGGCCGTTATTGGTTCTCGTTGTATTGTAAAAAGTCGCAGTAGTGAACCAGTTGAGGCTGAAGTAGTAGGTTTTTCTGGTGAAAAACTTTTCCTTATGCCAACAGGGAGTATTCGTGGTATTCATCCTGATGCTGCAGTTATTCCAACCCACCAAATTTACGAAGCGCATGTTGGTGACGCACTATTAGGACGCGTACTGGATGGAAGAGGTTTACCGATTGATGGCAAAGGTCCTTTAGTTACAAATGAGCGTCGTGCTTTAACCGGAGATCCAATAAATCCACTTAACCGCCAACCCATTAAAGAACCATTAGATGTGGGTATTCGTGCAATAAACAGTCTGTTTACAGTAGGTCGTGGTCAGCGCATGGGACTTTTTGCAGGCAGTGGTGTAGGTAAAAGTATGCTACTCGGTATGATGACAAAGTTTACTTCAGCGGATGTAATTGTGGTCGGTTTAATTGGTGAACGTGGTCGCGAAGTAAAAGAATTTATTGAAGAAATTTTAGGTGAAGAAGGTTTGCAACGTGCAGTAGTGGTTGCCGTTCCAGCAGATCAACCTCCGGTAATGCGCATGCACGGTGCATATCAAGCCACCAGCATCGCAGAACATTTTCGTGATGAAGGAAAAGATGTTTTATTGTTAATGGATTCATTAACACGCTTTGCTCAAGCGCAACGAGAAATTGCTCTGGCCATTGGTGAACCACCCGCTACTAAAGGTTACCCACCATCTGTTTTTGCATACCTTCCACAGTTAGTCGAACGTGCAGGTAACGGACAAGAAGGCGGCGGTTCAATTACGGCTTTTTATACCGTGTTAACCGAAGGCGATGATCAACAAGATCCTATTGCAGACAGTGCGCGTGCAATCTTAGATGGACATATCGTTCTTTCCCGTGAACTTGCCGAGAGTGGACATTACCCTGCGATTGATGTTGAAGCATCTATTAGCCGCGCGATGGCTTCAGTAGTGTCGGAAGATCATATGTTTATTTCGCAAAAATTTCGCCAGACTTATTCTGTTTATCAACAGAACAGAGATCTTATTAATGTTGGTGCTTATGCAGAAGGTTCTAGTCCAGAGGTAGATGAGGCAATTCGTTTACACAGCAGCCAAAAAGCATTTTTAAAACAAGATCGTCTTGAATCAGTTAATTGGGAACAAAGTTTGCAACAAATGGTCAATGCATTGCAGTCATCTGATAATAGCATTGATGAGAATATTCATGAGGCAGGTGATAAGCCTTTAATAGCCAATTTCTAAGTCCAGTAAATTAAAGAAGATACATTATGGCCGCAAAACGTTCAGAAAGATTTAAGCCAATACACAACTTAGCGCAAAAAAAAGAAGATGTGGCTGCACAGTCACTCGGAAAAATACAACGTGAATTATCAGAACACCATTTAAAGCTGTCTGAACTAATGAAATATTATGAAGATTATACTTCACGCTTTAACATTCAGGCTGAAAAAGGCATGAGTATTGCGCAAGTACAAAGCTATCAAAAATTTATCTCTCAACTTGATGTTGCTATCACCGAACAGAAAAAACACATCACCAGAGTGACTGAAGCGGTTGATTCGAGTCGAAACCATTGGCGAGTTGAGCGAAAAAAAACACAAGTTCTAGAAAAAGTCATAACGCGATACAAGAAACAAGAGCTTGTGCAATCTAACCGCCAAGAACAACGAAGTACTGATGAATTCGTTTCCAACCAATATTGGCACAAGAAAAAATAGCAATCGAATTTATATGAGTAAATGTACTTTTTATATAAGGTATTTTTAAACTCACACTGATTGGCACAACCCTTGCAATTTCGTCTTTAGGATAGATTTATTTTATGCGAGGACGTCATGAGCGAGTCATTACAAGTAATGCCATCAGCCAAAGCTGGTGCACCACAAGCAAAAGCTTCATCAATAGATTCAGCTACAAATACTACAACAGACAGCGATGCCGCGGGCTTTACAGCGGTTTTTGCCAGTTATGTTGAACCTGAGACGAGTGCAGCAGAACAGAATGTTGATGAAAATCTGACGGAATTACTTGCCGCCCTGTTGCCTCAAGATGGCTTAGAGTCTGGCAATACTTTGCCGCAAGCCGATCAAGCAGCCATATGGCAAGCTTTCATGCAAATGCAGCCTACTGAAAATGGTAGTGCCATGGTTGGCATGGCTGCTCAAGCACAAGATATGGATGCGTTAGCTGGGCAACGAAAACCTGCATTAAACCCTCACTTTTTGACTCAAGATTATTTTAATACTTTTGCAAAGCAATCAGTTGATTCA
>Ga0316204_10011189_pt1 | contig 11314 bp, 10 predicted proteins | sample 6monrhotite_MG_2_FD_205661 | JGI IMG/M metagenome (GOLD analysis project Ga0316204, IMG submission 205661) | Microbial mat bacterial communities from mineral coupon in-situ incubated in ocean water Damariscotta River, Maine, United States -... | ecosystem: Environmental > Aquatic > Marine >...
CAGGCGCGCGGCGGCGAATTCGTGATTTTGCCGAGCAGGTTGAGCGGAACCCTTATGAAACGTCACCAAACGGGAACTCCGTTGTTCTTGAAGAACAATTGGCAAAGATGAACGAAACCCACACAAAACATCAACTGGTAACGCAGCTTTATAAAAAGCATCTGACGATGATTACCACTGCTGTACGTGGCATGCGCTAAGGGACAGGATTCGAAATATGGATGACCTACTAAAAACATTTCAGATTTCTAGTGCCGGTATGCAGGTTCAAGGGTCACGGTTACGGGTGATTTCGCAGAACATCGCGAACGCCGATTCGTTGCCTCAGGATCCGAACGGAAAACCGTACCGTCGTCAAATCATCACGTTCAAGAATGAACTTGATCGCTCAATTGGCCTCGACACAGTGCGCGTCAATAAAGTCAAACCGGACATGTCAGATTTCGGCAAACGGTATGAACCAAGCCATCCTGCAGCCGATGCTGACGGGTATGTTTTGACGCCAAATGTCAGCCGATTGGTTGAAATGTCAGATATGAGAGAGGCTCAAAGGTCTTACGAAGCGAACATGCAGGTCATTAAATCATCACGGTCCATGCTAAAGGGCACGATCGAACTGCTGCGCTGATAAATGAATAACGCGCAAGAAAGCGCGTACCAAGGGACGTCGACCGAGAACGGTACGAGTGAGCCTAGAACGGGAAATAAAAATGGGGGAACCCCAAAATGTCTAACGCTGGAGTTGGTTTTGCCAACGCTGTTCAAGCTTACTCAAATGTTGCCAATGGCCAAGCCTTTGGTGGCGGTGCGCCAAAAGCCGAAACATCTTCTGAAAGTGGTGAATTTGCGTCTTTAGTACGTAGCGCCATCGATGAAGCCATTAAAATTGGTGAGAAGAGCGAGCAACTCTCAATCCAAGGGGTCAATGATCGCGCTGATATCAACCAAGTTGTTACTGCCGTTGCCGAAGCCGAGGTGACGTTGCAAACTGTGGTTGCGGTTCGCGATAAGGTCATTGACGCGTACAAAGAAATTCTTCGTATGCCAATCTGATCTTGGTCGGTGTCGTGTGATTGGTTGATGAATAGCCATCACATCGGAATCTGCGGAGGTTCTTAATGAATCAGCTCGCTGTCATGGAAATTGGCCGAGAGGCTATGTGGGTCGTGCTGTTGACTGCAGGACCTATCATGATGGCTGGCCTGCTTATCGGCTTGGCAATTGCGCTTTTCCAGGCTCTTACAACGATCCAAGAAATTACATTGACGTTTGTTCCAAAAATCATCGTCATCTTTTTTGCGATCATCGTTATGTTGCCTTTTATGATGACCAATGTTGTTGAATTCGCGCAGACGCTGTTTGATCGTATGGCGAATCTCGGCGTGTCATAACGTCGATGCTTGATACTTTCTTACAAACAAATATCTGGGTTTTCGTGGTTGTTATGACCCGAATTGGAACCATGCTTGGCACGCTGCCTGGTTTCGCAGCTGGATACGTGCTCCCCAGATATCGTATTAGTTTATCTCTGCTCCTATCATTTTTGTTGACGCCAATGGTTGCGAAATATGTCCCTCCGCTACCGGAAAGTGCGATTTTCATGTTTTTAATTTTGGCGGGAGAAGTCGTCGTCGGTGCCTTTATGGCGTCTATAGCAGTCGTCATGTTTGCAGCATTGCAGGCGGCAGGAACTTTTATTGCGTTCTTCTCATCTATGGCAAATGCCCTTGTGCAAGACGCTGTCGCCAATCAACAAAGCTCTGTGATTGCAGGGTTTTTATCTACTATGGGACTGGTTTTGATCTTTGTTACCGATCTACATCACATCATGTTGCGTGCCGGAGTTGATAGTTTTGATTTAATGCGTCCGGGACAGCCAATTCTGATTGGGGATATGTCAGATCTGATGGCACACCGAGTCGCAGATGCGTTCGCCCTGGGACTAAAACTCTCGTCTCCATTGTTGATATCGGCCATGATTTATTATCTCGCATTAGGGGTTTTGGGCCGGTTGATGCCAACATTGCAGGTCTTTTTCTTTGGATTGCCACTTCAGATTTCTGCACAGTTGTTCGTGCTCGCGCTGTCAGTTTCTGGCATGATGATCGTATTCTTGCAGGCGTTTAGTGACGCCTATACACCGTTTTTGGCGCCATAGGACTGAAATAGATGGCCGACGAAGAAGACGACGCACAGAAGACCGAAGACCCTTCCGAGCGAAAACTCGCAAAGGCCCGTGAGAAAGGCCAAACGGCGAGCTCACAAGAGGTCAAGAGTTGGGCTGTCTTGTTAGCGGGTGCTGGAACCATCATGTTCATGTCCCCGTTCATGGCCGACCAAATTCGCCAGATCAGCAGACCTTTCATTGCGAAGCCTCATGATATTCCGTTCAGTTTTGAGGGAATTCGAGGGGCAATGACGGATGTGGTGCTCGATTTGGCTGTCGCGCTCGCCCCGTTTGCTGTTTTGGTCGTGATCTTTGCTATTGCCGGGAATGTACTGCAATCGGGGCTCATTATTGCACCGACGAAGATAAAACCGGATTTCTCGAAGTTGTCGTTGCTCGCGGGTGTTAAGCGAATGTTTTCGGCTAAGGGCATGGTCGAATTCTTAAAGAGCATCGCCAAATTGCTCATTGTTGGGTTGGTGACTGTTGGGCTCTCGTTACCTTTGCTCAATGATATTGATATTTTACCCGGATTACCCCTGCATGAATTGTTAGATCGATTGTTAATGGTCGCAATTATCATCATGACTGCGACTGTTGCTGTCATGACAGCGATTGCTGCCCTCGATTTCTCGTTCCAGAAAATGCAATTCACCAAGCAAATGCGGATGTCCATGCAAGAGGTCAAAGACGAGCACAAACAGGCCGAGGGTGATCCGCAAGTTAAAGCCAAGATCAGGGCACTTAGGCAACAACGCGCGCGTGAACGAATGATGGCTAACGTTCCCGAAGCTGACGTTGTGATAACAAACCCAACTCACTATGCCGTTGCACTTCAGTACGATATGACTTCCATGTCTGCGCCGAAGTTAGTCGCAAAAGGGCTCGATTCCTTGGCGTTTCGGATTCGCGAAGTCGCAGAAGAAAATGACATTCCTATCGTCGAGAATCCACCACTGGCGCGTGCGCTTCATGCATCGGTGGAATTGGACGAAGAAGTCCCAGCTGAACACTTCATCGCCGTAGCCGAAGTTATCGGCTACGTTATGCGGATGAAGGGCAAAACGCTCCACTAAGGGCGGGAGATGGAGTGAAAGCACCAACACCGACGGTTGTTGATCGAAAGCAGCCCGACAAGCCAAAGGCTGTCGGGGCATCCCCTGTGCCTGCACTGTTGATGTCTGCGATTTCAATCGGAGCTGCTGCGTACGTTTGGCGTGATTACCCCATGTATCGGGAAACTGCGGTGCCTGCGCTAGCGGGGGTAAGCATCCTTAGCGGATTTATTGCGGCGTGGCTGGCGGGAAAACGTGCAGCGCTGAGCGTGCCAGACCGTCGGGTTGAGGCCTTTGAATATTCATCGGCAGCCGTATTGCTCTCAGATTCCGATGGTTATGTGGTGCATAAAAACAAAGCAGCACAAACCCTTCTCGAAGAACTCAGAATTGATACCAGTGCGCGTCAGATATTGCGCGGCTTAGGTTTGGATAAGCATCCGCAACAACAAGCTGGTTTCATCCGATTGACGGGGAAGGTTGTTAGATGGCGCACCCGCGTGCCTACCGACGAAACAAGCCGAGTTTGGCAACTCGATGATGTAACCGAAATTATTCGCGGTCATGCACAAATTCAAAAAGACCTGACCACACTCGAAGATATCTTTGATCTGATGCCAGTGGGTTTCCTATCTGCAGATGGCGATGGTCAGATCGACAGATGTAATCTGACGTTGGCTGATTGGTTAGGAGTTGCCCCTGATGAATTAGAAGGACGACACCTTGGCGAATTCATCACTGATGGATATGACTCGGGCGAATTGGCTGGTGTTAGCATGGGTGTCCTCACGTTGCAGCCAGTGGACGGCGATCCGTTTATTGCAACGCTGATGCAAACGGCAAAAACTGATGATGCCGAGGGAGAAACACTCTACACCCGTTCATTGATCATTCGTGACGTGGCACTTGATCTCAGTGACCAAGGTGCCGACGATAGTGCTGCAAACTTTGATTTGGATGCTGATCAAGAAATCGACCCCGCTCAGATATTGGCGCGCGGCGCACATTGGCTTTATCAGGATTCTCCCATTGGGATCATTTTTGTCGATATGGATGGCACGATCACCAGCCAAAATACAGCTTTCGGTCAGTTGATGGGGACAACGGATCAGTCGTTGGTGGGTACATCGGTGTCGGACATCGTGGCGCGCGAAGACAAAGACGAAATTCAGGGTGCGCTTTCCAAAGTCGTGATGGGTGTGGGGCATGGCGTGCATTTGGATACGCGATTGAACCGCGAAGACGGCCAAGAGGTTTCGGTGAGTTTGACGGCAACGGACGTTAAGGACGATGCCGATGAGACGACAGGCCTCGTGCTTCACTTCATCGACACCACCGAACATAAAAACTTGGAAATCCAATTCACGCAGTCCCAAAAAATGCAGGCCGTTGGACAATTGGCGGGGGGAGTGGCCCATGATTTCAATAACCTGCTGACAGCGATGATTGGGTTCTCGGACTTGTTATTGACCCGGCGTGGGCCGGACGATCCCGATTTTGCTGACATCATGCAGATCAAGCAAAACGCTAACCGGGCAACCAATCTCGTCCGGCAATTGTTGGCTTTCTCTCGCAAACAGAAATTAGAACCAGAAATCGTCGATGTGTCCGAAATGTTGGGTGAGCTTTCGAACCTCCTTGGGCGATTGATTGGCGAACGGGTCGATTTGCAGATGGATCACGGTCGCGACCTGGGTGTGGTCATGTTCGACAAAGGCCAATTCGATCAGGTGATCATCAATTTGTGTGTGAATGCGCGCGACGCCATGCCGGATGGAGGTAAGATCACGATTGCGACCCGTGCTATCACCTTTAAACAGCCGACGCCCAAGGGGCATGAGATCATTCCAGCGGGCAAATATGTCTCAATATCCGTCAGCGATACGGGAACGGGAATTGCCAAGGAAAATCTCGACCGTATTTTTGAGCCGTTCTTCTCTACCAAAGAAGTCGGCGCGGGCACTGGGCTTGGTCTCTCAACGGTTTATGGGATCGTGCACCAGACAGAAGGCTTTATTTTTGTTGAAAGCGCGATGGGTGAAGGAACATCGTTTATCATGTACCTGCCGATTCAAGATGTGGACCCGGCGAGTGTTGCCGAGGCTGCGCCAGTCGCTCCCGCTCAAGAAGGTGATTTGACCGGACAGGGGACAGTATTGCTGGTCGAAGACGAAGACGCGGTGCGCCTGTTCGGATCGCGTGCACTTCGCAACAAAGGCTATGATGTGCTGGAAGCAACAGATGGGGAAACCGCGCTCGATATCATCGCTGCCACCGATCAGCATATCGATATCATTATCTCCGATGTCGTTATGCCGGGCATGGATGGGCATACCCTTGTAAATCTGGCACGCCAAGAACTACCGGGTGTGAAGACCATTTTGATGTCGGGCTATTCCGAAGATGTCTTCCGAAACGGTCCCGATATGGACCCGAGTATCGCCTTCCTGGGCAAGCCGTTTACGCTGAAGTCATTGGCGGCCAAGGTCAAAGAGGTGTTGGAGAGCTAACCGCAAAGCTTTCTGGTCTTAATTCTTTATCGTCATCCCAAACTTGATTTGGGGTTCATGGGACACTCAGCAATATCTCTGATCTTGAAAAATGGATGCTGAAACAAGTTCAGCATGACGATTATTTACTCGTGAGAGAATCGAAGAAGTTAACTACGTTCCTGGGCAAACCATTCCCCCGTGAAATCACGAATGGTGGATGTTAAAGAGGTCTTAGAGAGTGAAAGGGGTATAATTTCCCCTGCATCCATCCATACAATCCTTCACTACCCAATGGAGTCCCTTGTTTATGGATGCGAATCGTATATTACAAACATATCGATATCGTTATGAAATTACATATTTAAACGAGAACGTGAAAAGAACAAGTGTAAATAAATCAAATAAAAACAAATACTTAAAAAAACAGTAGACAAATAGAACAAAATAAGTACAAATGACTCCATTGAACGCCTGTAAACAGTGTGCGAAGAACGGAGAGAATAAATGACCAGCCCAAGCCTACGTGTTGTAGATAAGGAATCCACCGTGGATAGAAATAAGGCGCTCGACGCCGCTGTTAGCCAGATTGAACGTGCCTTCGGTAAGGGCTCAATCATGCGCCTTGGGCAACGCGAAGTGATGAACGTCGAAAGTATTTCGACAGGTTCCATCGGATTGGATGTCGCACTTGGTATTGGTGGCTTGCCCAAGGGCCGGATCGTCGAAGTGTATGGCCCGGAAAGCTCCGGTAAAACCACGTTGGCGCTGCATGTGATTGCAGAATCACAGAAATCCGGCGGCACATGTGCCTTTATCGATGCGGAACATGCACTTGATCCCGCTTATGCCAAGAAGCTGGGCGTGAACGTCGAAGAGTTATTGATCTCTCAGCCGGACGCGGGTGAACAGGCGCTTGAAATCGCCGATACGTTGGTCCGCTCTGGTGCGATCGACGTCCTCGTGGTCGATAGTGTCGCGGCCTTGGTGCCGCGCGCCGAACTTGAAGGTGAAATGGGTGATACCCACGTCGGCCTGCAAGCCCGTTTGATGAGCCAAGCCCTCCGCAAGCTGACAGCATCCGTCGCGCGTTCCAACACCATGATCATCTTCATCAACCAAATCCGAATGAAGATCGGCGTGATGTTTGGCAGCCCTGAAACGACATCTGGCGGTAATGCACTTAAGTTTTATGCATCCTGTCGTCTGGATATCCGCCGTATTGGTGCGCTGAAGGATAAAGACGAAGTGGTCGGGAATCATACCCGCGTCAAAGTCGTCAAAAACAAGGTTGCGCCGCCATTTAAACAGGTTGAATTCGATATTATGTACGGCGAAGGCATCTCCAAGATGGGCGAATTGCTTGATCTTGGTGTGACCGCTGGAATCGTTGAAAAATCCGGCGCATGGTTCTCGTACGACAGCGAGCGTTTGGGGCAGGGGCGTGAAAACTCCAAAACATTCCTCCGCGAACATCCAGAAATTGCAGATAAGATTGAGCACTTGATCCGCCAGAATGCAGGCCTTCTTGGTGACGAAATGATGACCGGCCCTGAAAACGATGAGCAAGCCAAAGAGGCAGAACTCGGCGGAGAAGAAGCGGCTCTCGACTGATACTCGACACTGCAGTTCGCAGTTAACGTCAAATGTTGAAGACACCTCCGATTTATCGGGGGTGTTTTTTTATCGAGACCTCGGCTCGACAGGTCGGGCGTATGCCGCTAAAACCTTGCGTCCGCCCGCAAATTCGCCATTTCCATAGCAGGCATTGAACTTAATTGATCGTAGAAGAGTGACCATGCAGACCGTCAACGACATCCGAAAAGCATTCCTTGAATATTTCGCGACCCATGGCCACGAAATCGTCGACTCGTCGCCCTTAGTGCCGCGCAATGACCCGACCTTGATGTTTACAAACGCAGGCATGGTGCAGTTCAAGAACGTCTTCACAGGGAATGAAACCCGTCCGTACAACCGCGCTGTGACATCGCAAAAATGCGTTCGAGCTGGCGGCAAACACAACGATTTGGAAAACGTCGGTCACACCGCACGCCATCACACATTCTTTGAGATGCTTGGTAATTTCTCGTTCGGTGATTACTTCAAAGACCAAGCCATTGAACTCGCATGGAATCTGATCACTAAGGAGTTTGGCCTTCCCGAAGACAAATTGTTGATCACGGTTCATTCGTCAGATGAACAAGCGGCCGATCTTTGGAAAAAGATCGCAGGTGTTCCCGACAGCAGGGTTATCCGTATTCCAACATCTGATAATTTCTGGTCGATGGGTGACACGGGGCCGTGTGGGCCGTGTTCAGAAATCTTCTTTGATCATGGGGATCATATCCCTGGCGGTCCTCCGGGTTCGCCTGATGAAGATGGCGACCGGTTTATCGAAATCTGGAATTTGGTTTTCATGCAGTTTGAGCAATTGACGCTCGAAGAGCGCGTTGAATTACCAAAACCATCGATTGATACAGGGATGGGCCTAGAGCGTATCGCTGCAGTGATGCAGGGAACACACGATAATTACGAAATCGACATGATGCAGGCATTGATCCGTGCGTCGTCAGAAGCATCAGGGCTTGATGCGAACAGTGTGTCCCATCGCGTTATTGCGGATCATCTGCGCGCCAGTGCATTTTTAATCTCTGATGGTGTGCTGCCGTCTAACGAAGGCCGTGGATACGTGCTGCGCCGGATCATGCGCCGCGCCATGCGCCATGCGCACATGATTGGTTGCACTGATCCGCTGATGTATCGATTGGTCCCAGCGCTGGTGAACGAAATGGGGGACGCGTACCCTGATCTGAAACGTGGTGAAGCGCTGATTACAGAAACATTGAACTTAGAAGAAACGCGCTTTAAGCAGCTTTTGGAGCGGGGCTTAAAACTGCTTGATGACGCCACAGGCGATATGACCTCAGGCGATACTTTGGATGGCGAGACTGCCTTTAAACTATACGATACTTATGGTTTCCCTCTCGATTTGACCCAAGACGCATTGAAAGTTCGAGAAATTACGGTTGATGGTGACGGCTTTGATGTTGCGATGAAGCGCCAGCGCGATGAAGCACGCAAAGCATGGGCAGGATCTGGTGATGCGGCGACAGACGCAATTTGGTTCGATGTCCGCGATGACGCGGGTGCAACGGATTTCTTGGGCTATGATACTGAAAGCGCAGAAGGTCAGGTTCTTGCCCTGATCGTCGATGGCCATCGCGTTGAAAGTGCATCTAAGGGTGATGATGTGTCGGTTATTCTGAACCAAACGCCTTACTACGCCGAAAGTGGTGGTCAGATGGGCGACGCTGGTATGATGACGGGGGGCGATGTTCGTATTTCGATTGCGGATACCCAGAAACGTGTCGATGTTCTGTTCGTTCATTCAGGCACCGTTGAAAGCGGTATGATCAAAGTTGGTGATGAGTTAAAACTCAATGTTGATCACGAGCGTCGCAGTGATCTGCGTGCCAATCACTCCGCAACACACTTATTACACGAAGCGCTGCGTCGCCGATTGGGCAGTCACATTTCTCAAAAAGGCTCGTTGGTGGCACCGGATCGCTTTCGCTTCGATATATCACACCCCAAACCGTTGAATGATGATGAAATCGCCGATGTGGAACTGGGGGTTAATCGTCAAATCTCGGCTAATGAATCCGTCGTCACACGTTTGATGACCCCAGAAGAAGCTGTTGAGGCAGGCGCACTCGCGTTATTCGGCGAGAAGTATGGCGACGAAGTTCGCGTTGTTTCGATGGGCGCAAAAGACGGTCACGGGTATTTCTCGACCGAACTTTGTGGCGGTACACATGTATATCGGACAGGGGATATTGGCGTATTCAAGATCATTTCCGAAGCCGCTGTGGGTTCAGGTGTCCGCCGGATTGAGGCCGTTACAGGCACCGGTGCCCGCGCATATTTCGCTGAAACCGAAAAGGCACTTCATGCCGCCGCCGCTGAATTGAAATCCCAGCCGTCGGACGTGCCCTCACGGGTGAAGGCGCTTGTTGAAGAGCGTAAGAAGCTCGAACGTGAACTGGCTGATGCGCGCAAAAAACTTGCGATGGGTGGTGGTAGCGGTGGCAACAGCGCTTCCGATAGCCGTGATATTAATGGCGTCACTTTTGCAGCCAGGCTTCTGGATGATGTCCCGGCCCGCGAACTCAAAGGCGTCGTCGATGATATCAAGACACAGATTGGCTCTGGTGTTGTGGCGGTTGTATCCAATACCGATGGCAAAGCGTCCTTAGTGGTCGGAGTGACCGCAGATTTGACCGAGAAATTCGATGCAGTTGAACTTGTCCGTGCAGGGTCCGCTGCGGTCGGTGGCAAAGGCGGCGGTGGCCGCCCTGACATGGCACAGGCAGGTGGGCCAGATGGCACTCAAGGCCAAGCGGCGATTGATGCCATTGAAGGCGCGCTCGCAGGCTAAATGGACGGCGGATTATTTCTGCTCGAAGTATTTCTTGGGCGTTTTACCCAAGGCCTTCTTGAACATCGAGATGAATGCACTCTGTGATGCGTATCCTGAGTCGTAGGCGACTTCGGTTACACTGTCGCCGCGTGCCAGCCGTGCCAACGCATCAAGCAATCGTACCTGTTGTCGCCAATGACCAAATGTCATGCCTGTTTCTTTGATGAAGGTGCGCGCCAATGTGCGTTCGCTGGCCCCTACATGTGATGACCACTCATCTAGCGTCCGTGGGTTGCCTGGATCATCCATCAATTCATCTGCCAATGCCTGTAGTCGTTTATCTTTGATCATAGGGAGGTGAAGGGACGTCATCGGTAGAACTTCGATTTGATCCAAAAGGACGGCGAGTAAACGTCCATCTGGGGAATTTGAAGGCGGATCGGCAGGGATGCTCATGGCTGCAAGCACCAATTCCCGCAGTAGAGGCGAGACCGTAACAACGCAACATTGATTCGGCAGATCAGGCTGTTGAGATACATCGATATATAACGAGCGAAGAGATAGCGGCGTTCCTTGGGCCTTCACATGATGTTCAATGCCCGGCGGAATCCAAACCGCACGTTGAGGAGGCACGACCCACACACCATTCTCGGTCGTGACCCGCATGACGCCGCTGACGGCGTACAAGAGTTGCGCTCGCTGATGAGTATGCCAATCGATCACATGATCTGCAGGACATTCACGTTCTCGAGCGACAACAATGCCGGGGCCTTGATCAACCCCGTGGAGCGGAGGAAGCATTGGTGAACGCGGAGTGTGCGGTTTTGTCTGTTTTGAAGTATTTATTCTCATTCTGCCCGATATTAGACGGAATTCATTACTGGTAAAGTCTCGATCAATTGGCATCATGCGAATATGAACTTGAAAGACTAATTTATGACCGCCCAAGGTTTCTTTAAGAACGGCTGGAAAAGCCGCGAAACGTTTCTGATTATCACTGCAATCGCGATGCCTATTTCGTTTTCGACGTGGCAGGCATTATTCAACAATTTCGCCCACGACTCAGCTGGTTTAGGCGGCGATGGTGTTGGGTATATCCAGTCTTTCCGAGAGGTCCCTGGATTTCTCAGCTTCACCGTCATCTTTCTGCTGTTGTTGGTTCGCGAACAATCCTTCACCTTAT
>Ga0316204_10011190_pt1 | contig 11313 bp, 9 predicted proteins | sample 6monrhotite_MG_2_FD_205661 | JGI IMG/M metagenome (GOLD analysis project Ga0316204, IMG submission 205661) | Microbial mat bacterial communities from mineral coupon in-situ incubated in ocean water Damariscotta River, Maine, United States -... | ecosystem: Environmental > Aquatic > Marine >...
AACTCATACCGCGCGACAGCCGAAGTACATCACGCAGAGCAAGATTGGAGTTTTCGTAATGCCAAAACCGTGTCCCGCCAGCAGACGGGCCAAGGTGGGTTGAGTGTACAGCAACAAATGCTTTTAATCCGGTTTCGGCGTCATAAAAACTATGGACACTTTCGTGTTCGTCAAATGAAGGATGTTCAAAAATCGCCATTGTTTATCCTGTCGACCTTATATTGGGTGGGCATAAAAAGGTTTTGCCCACGAATGGATTAAGTAAGAATATTTTTGCAAACTAAAACTAATGTCAGGCAAATAAATTTTGAAGTTTAAGATATTTAGCAATACGGGTTTATTATAGCGGAATAAATTGGAATAAAACCGCCGAGTTTAATGTTATAGTTCACGTGCGCCTGCTGCTGCCGCTCGTATGAGGCCGAGCGCTAATGCCGCACCACTGCCATCACCAATGCCGATGCCCAAATTTAAGAGGGGTTTCATAGCTATACGGTCGAGTAAAGCGCCGTGGGCGGGTTCGGCGGTAATTTGAGCAGCCACACAATGGTCTAATGCATCAGGATTAAGCGCATGCAATACGGCCGCCGCAGCACAAACAGCGTAACCGTCTAACAGGACGGGTATTTTTTGGTGCCTCGCCGCCAGAATAGCGCCGACCATGCCGGCAATGTCGCGCCCGCCAAAACAGCGTAAAATTTCTAACGGGTCATCCAAAATATTTTTATGTGTTGTTGCAGCCATTTCCACAGCTTCGATGTGCATTGCAACATGTGAGCCGTCGCCGCCAGCCCAATAACTCGCCGTACCGCCAAACAGACCGCGCGATATACCTGCAGCGGCAGTTGCGGTGCCAAACCCGGCACAACCAATAACTATGATATCGCAATCTTCAGCAACCACTTCCATGCCGTAGGCGATTGCAGCGGCACAATCACGTTCTGACAATGATGGTTCTATGCGCATATCTGCGGCAGGGGCCTCAATACCCATTTCGAAAACTTTGAAGAAAGCCGATTCGGCACCTGCAATGCCGCGCACGGATGCGCTCCCAGACGATAAACTTTCAACCCTCGCCCGCGCACCTGCTATAGGGTCAGCACCCAAAATAGAACGGGCAACCTGATGGGCACCAATAAAAACGCTGACCAAAGGCTTAGATATAGCGGGTTGATGGGTTCCTTGCCATTGGGCTAGCCAAGCTATGGTTTTATCCAACTGTCCTAATGGTTTCAAGCCAACCAAGGCTCGGTCTATTTTGTCGGCGACGTGTTTTGCCGCGTCCAAATTTCCTGTTGGAAGGTTTGCGACGAGTTTTCTAATATCGTCAAAGGGGTGTGATTTATCTTGTGTCATGTTTTTCTCTATATCTATTCAGAACATGCAGATTTCTGACAAACAATCTCAATTTAGTAAAACGGTACCATAACTGAAAATTTCATATATCAGTAACTACATTAACATAGTTTTCTTTCAAAGATATTCTAAAGGAAAAATTCAAGGGGCTATAATGAGTTCAAAATTAATTCGTGACGCCGTCATAGTGTGTACGATTTTTGCATGTGGTTTTTTTGCTCTCACACAACGTGAAGCCGTCTATGAACTTATTGGAATTCACCCAAGTGATATTGCCCAGGCACGAGCTAACCGCCTCGGTAATATCAGTGAGCCCGCACAAAATAATGTTAATGCAATGGTAATTACCAATGGGTCTTCCACCTCGATAAGTAAATCTACGGACGGACATTTTTGGGTTGAAGCTCAGGTCAATTCTTCCAGCGTGCGTTTTTTAGTGGATACGGGTGCAAGTGTTGTGGCGTTAACGCCATTAGACGCACAATTGTCTGGTATAGATTTGCGAAAACTGAAATACACTGCACCTATCAACACGGCGTCCGGGCAAGTCATGGCTGCGCCTGTGAGATTATCCAAAATATCAGTCGGCAATGTCAGTGTCCGTAATGTACGCGCCGTGGTAATTGACAAAGGTTTGCCGCATTCTTTACTTGGTATGAGTTATTTGGGTGAATTACAAACCGTCGAGGTCAGCAAAGGTGCAATGATTTTACGTCAGTAATATCTGGCGTAGCATATTCAGGGCAACCAATAATAAACAAATGCCAAACGCCATGCGCAATTTATTTTGTTGCATATTATGCGCCGTGCGTACGCCCAGCGGAATAAACAAAAAGCTCATACTGGCGATGAGAGCGAAGCCCAGTAAGTTGACATATCCCAGCGACAGGAGAGGGCGACCCTCAATACCTTGCCCGCTGATTATGAAGCCGATAGTGGCAGGGACGCTGATAAATATCCCAAGCGCTGCTGCCGTCCCAATAGCGCTGTGAATACGCTTTGCGCACAGCACCATGAAAGTGACACCAAATGAACCAAAGCCAATACCCATAAGGGAGCACAATGCACCTAGTGTAAATCCAATAGGCGGTGTGATAGCGTTTACAGGAACCTTGTCTGCCAGTCTCCAGTCAGGCCTACCGAAGATCAGTTGCAAAGCAATTAAAGCGGCTAAGCTGCCGAATATTAAAGTTAGCACCGCGCCGGAAAGATGTTTTGCCAGTATAGCCGCAGCAAACAGTGAGCCAATACCAATCCAGACACCCCAGCTTAGTACTATCTTTGCGGGTGTATTTCCAGGCCAGATCAAATTCCAATCCACTGCACCGTGTTTATTGTGCCCATAAGCAGACCGCAATGATGTCACGATAATAGTAGCCGACGACGTTGCCACGGCGGTGTGCATAATGACTTCATAGGGATAACCAAGTGCACTGAATGTGTAGTAAAGTGCAGGCACAATTATCGCCCCGCCGCCAATGCCGAACAATCCAGCGCTAAATCCTGCGCCAGCCCCAACCACCATGAGAGCAACTATTAGATATAGTATCTGCGGATCCACTATATCGCTCTCTTTTTTGCTTGGATTAGAGCATCGTAAGCATTCTTTATGCGCTGCGATGTTGGTAATGATTTGTCAGCTTCACTTAGACTGCGGCGCCACAACCGTGCACCTTTTTCGCCGTGGAAAAGTCCCATTATATGCCGTGTTAGTGCCTTAACGGTCGGGTCTGTGTCTTCAAGGTTTCTCGCATAGGCAATGAGGTTTTGAACGACATCTTCTCTAGTCATTTGAGTATGCGGTGCGTTGTAGAAATTTTCATCGACACGGGTTAATATCCAAGGATTGTGATAAGCGGCGCGGCCCAGCATAACACCGTCGAGACAAATTCCATCTGATATGGGCATTTCAGCCTTGGCTTGCTCAAGTGTTTGCAACCCGCCGTTTAACACGAGTTTTAAATCAGGGAAATCGGCTTTCATACAGCGTACTAAATCATATTCCAGTGGTGGTATGGTTCGGTTTTCCTTGGGACTAAGCCCTTTTAGCCATGCCTTTCGCGCGTGAATAATAAAACGTTTGCAGCCAGCCGCACTCACAATTTCTAGAAATTTTGGTAAAATTTCTTGCGGTATCTGGTCATCTATGCCGATACGGCATTTAACAGTAACGGGAATAGCAACGGCGTCTTGCATTGCCGTAAAGCATTGTGCCACTAATTCCGGTTCCGCCATTAAACTGGCACCGAACCGCCCTGCCTGCACCCGGTCAGACGGACACCCCACGTTCAAATTTATCTCCCCATAGCCGTAGTCAGCCCCTATTCGCGTAGCTTGTGCTAGTTTAGCGGGGTCAGAGCCACCAATTTGCAAAGCCACGGGGTGTTCCTCAGGATGAAACCCAAGTAAATACTCCCGGTTGCCATGGATAATTGCATCTGCAACCACCATTTCGGTGTACAGCAATGCTCGCCTTGTTAGCATTCTATGAAACATACGGCAATGCCGGTCCGTCCAATCCATCATGGGGGCGACGGAGAATGTATATGGATGTATGCTCATATAATTCGCTATACTGTAATACTTGTTGTGCGTCTAATAAACTTGTTCTAATTAACAGCTAAATTGAACAGGAGATTTTGTGCAAAACTTAAATGTTAAATGTGGTGCTTTTAGCGTATTCACAGTTCTCGCGTTGGCAAGTGGCGGTTTGGTTGCAAATGCACAAACACCGGATGCCCCGCCAAGTGTTATTTCGAATGTTTTTGAATGTCGCACTATTGATGATACTGTGAAAAGACTTGCCTGTTATGATAAAGCTGTAGGGCGTTTTGAAGATGCACAAAAAAGCGGTGAGGTCATTTCTGTGACGAAAACGGAAGTTGAAACAATCAAGCGTGAATCATTTGGGTTTAATATTCCTTCCTTGCCAAAATTTGGTAAATTGTTTGGCGGGTCTAAGAGTGCTGACGCGAAAGGTAATGAAAAAGCAGAACAAGCAACCGCCACTGAACAAGTCCAAAAAAGTGTCACCTTACAAATAGTAAAAACTAGAAAATTTGGTTATAAAAAAACTATGTTTTACTTTAAAAATGGACAAGTTTGGAGGCAAACCGATAATAAAACCATCAAGATTAGTAAGAAAAAACCTCCTCAAACTGCGGTAATAAAAAAGGGTTCGTTTGGTACTTTTAGACTACGGATAAATGGTAGCGGTGCGGCATATAATGTAGCGCGGGTGAAGTAACGCTTCGAATTGAAATTCACTTAATGTTTTCGTGAAGGTCGCAGTTGTCTTTGGGTGCTGTTAACTTATGAAATAGTGGTAATTTGAAGTTTTTTCCGCAAGTCAGGCTCAATAGTGTGGCCAAAGTACAGTTTTTGTGCGTTATACAAAGAGCCGTGGTAATTTTACCACATTGCGCAGGAAAAATCTTTTACCTGTACTTTTGTTAATATTTCCTCTTGAGCGTAGTGCACTTGTATAGCTATAAGTACCCCCAAGTACGGGAGAATCCGTAATATATGATATTAACCAGTTCAAAGGGGGTTTCCATAATGAACATTCTAGACAAAACACGCCTACTCCAGACGTCAATTCTTGGCGGATTGATGTTGGGCTTCTCCATGCAGTCATATGCGCAAGCACCTGTCGCAGTGGAAGTAATAGAAGATTTAGATGAAGACGAGTTCGCCGAAGACAAAGACGAGGTTGTTGTTACAGGTTCACGTCTTAAGAAAAGCACATTCTCATCTATTTCACCTCTTCAGGTCGTTGACGGCGAAGTTGCACGGGACCTTGGTCTTGTTGACGCTCAGGATTTGCTTTCCAACGTTTCTGTGATTTCAGGTCAGCAAAACACAATTGGTGTTTCAACAGCCTTTAACGGCGGTTTACAGCAAGCGTTTACAACAATTGGTAACGCAACACCAAACCTTCGTGCCCTAGGTTCGTCTGTTACAGGTCGTGCCCGTACGTTGGTATTGGTTAATGGTCGCCGTCTTGGTCCCATCGGTGTGGGCGGTGCGCCTGCTAACCCTGATGTTTCCATGATTCCAGGCACTTTGATTGAGCGTGTCGATATTCTTCTTGATGGCGCTTCATCTGTTTATGGTTCCGACGCTGTTGGTGGTGTTATTAACTATGTCATGCGCAAAGATTTCGATGGTGTGGAATTGGCTGCTACGAGTTCAATTTCAGAACATGGTTGGGGACAGCAAACAGTTATTTCCGCTACAACTGGTGTTTCAAATGACCGTGGTTTCATTGGTTTTGCAGCAGAATTTAATCTGCAGGATGAAATTGAAAATCGGGAAATCATTCGCGATTTCTTTGGCCCTACGGACGGAAATCTATGTAACACGTCTATTGGTGAGTTCAGCGACGGTAGCCGCGTAGAAGTTTGTGACGGTACACCCGCTGGGTTTAATATCACGGGTGCTTTTGGTACAGTTGTTGGCCGAAACCCTGGCGGTAATCTAGCACCAGTTCCAGGTGCGCCAGGCTTCTTTATTCGTCCGGGTTCATTTTTTACGCCAGTTGATGATCCTGTAATTTATAATTTTCAAGGTGAGACCGGGGATACATACCAACCTGAAGTTAAGCGTATGTCCCTATTCACAACAGGTGAATATGACATCGGCGGCGGAACAGACTTCTTCTTCGAGGCCATGTATTCCAATCGTCAGCTCCAATTTCAGTCAACAACGCAAGAATTGTTGCCCTTCGCAACGGATACACCATTTAACCCATTCGGTAGTGGCGGTTTGATCGTTTATAGTGTGGAAAACGGTGTTGATCAAGAAATCGATGTGATGCGGCTTGTTGCGGGTTTCCGTGGTGATTTAGGTATTATCGGTGCCAGCGGGTGGGAATATGAAACATTTGCTTCTCACCATAGATCAAATGGTTTCCAAACACGCACTGGGTTTTTACAAGAAGACCGCATTGTTGCTGGTTTAGACCCTCTTTGCCCAACACCTATTGGTCCTAACTTCTTTGGTTTTGACCAAAATAGATCACCTATTGCTTGTGTGCCTCTTAATTTGTTCACACCGGAATTCCTAGAAACCGGTCGTTTTGCAACGGATGCGGAGAATGATTTTGCATTCGGTTCAGCGGCTGTTCAGACCGAAGTAGAGCAAACTATCTTCGGCGGATTTGTTACTGGGGATTTGTTTAAAATCCCATCAGGCGGTACATCTCAGGTCGTGATTGGTGTTGAAGGTCGTCGTGATCAAGTTAAAACAACACCGTCTGACAACCTACGTCTTGGCTTGTTGCAAGGTTTGGATGCGGACTTAGGCTCTAATGGTAATCGTTGGGTCAAAGAAGCTTTTGGTGAAATTTCTCTTCCTTTACTTGAAGATAAGAAATACGCGAAAAGATTGTCTATTGAAGCCGCTGCACGGTATACCAAAGAAGAATTTGCTGGTGATGACGTTACCTACCAAGTTAAAGGTGAGTGGGCTCCTAATGATTGGCTTTCCTTCAAAGCTGGTTACGGTACATCGTTCCGTGCACCGGATACGGGTGAGCAATTTGGTACTGGTACTGTCTTCGTATCACCAAGCCGTATTGACCCTTGTATAGTAGGTTCATTGCAAATTAACCCAAATACAAATACCTATGATCCAGCACTTGAGACACGTACTCAGGTTGTACTGGATAATTGTATTGCACTTGGCCTGGATCCAACTACACTCGGTACAGTAGGTCAAGGGACACCTACATTGGCATTTACTTCACTTCCAGTGGCCTTTGGTAACTTTGGTAATATCGCAACAGAGCCTGAAGACTCCACGGCTTTCTTTGGCGGTTTTGCCGTTGACCAGCCTTGGTTCGACGAATTTGATGCGCGTCTTGCTGTGACTTATTATGAATACGAAGTTACCGGTTCAATTGGTCAGTTAACGCGCGGACAAATTTTGACCGAGTGTTTTGATTCTGTTGGTCTTACCGATCCACTTTGTGTGTTTCAGGAACGCGATCCAAATACTGGTTTCTTGACTGCAGTGAACGAAGCCTCCATTAACCTTGGGCCAACAACATCCCGTGGTATTGATGTCAATCTACGTGTTGATTATGAAATGGATCAGCTGAATTTGGATGCACCAATCGACCTAACTTGGGATCTGTCAGTGACACAATCTCTTGAGAACACTGAAGATGTTCTTAATAGTGGCGCGACGACCGATAACCTTGGACGCTTGCGTACAGGCGGTGGTTTTGCAGATTATAACGCTGTGTCCCTTCTTCGTGCTAGCTATAAAGATGTTAGCTTGATTTGGAGAGCACGCTTTATCTCTGACCTTTTCGGAACACCGGATTTAGGCAACTCATTTGACCCATGTTTTGATTTTGGTGCCGGTGCACTTAACCCAGATTGTACAGAAGCTGAGTTTACGAAGAGTCAGTGGACGCATGATTTAAACGTAGCATATTCAAATGATACATGGACATTCCGTGCGGGTGTACAAAATGTATTTGATAAAGTTCAAAAGACCGATGAAGATCTTGCTTTGGCGAATGTTGCGATTGCTTCGGGTCACGATACCTTTGGACGTCAATTTACAGTTGGTGTGCAAAAACGCTTCTAGGCTGTATATAAATTAAAATAAGGGGGCTCGTAGCTTGCGAGCCCCTTTTTTATGCGCTATTCTACATTGTGGTTTTTGTTATTCAGGAGAATATATATGAGAAAAGTTATTTGTACGTTTTTTGGGGCCACCGCTCTTATTGCTCCATTCGCAGTTCCCGCAACAGCGCATGCCAAAATTATTGACGCGAAAGTTTGGGCGGACAATCCTGATGTAACCTCTGTCTCTATGAGCCCAGATGGTAAAAACATTGCAATGTTGCAACGTACAAAGCGCGGCGGTGTCTACCAAGTCGTCACATTTAATACTGATAACCCGGCAAAAAGCATACAACGTTTGGACGCGGGTAAACGTGTTCCCACCAGAGTTTTTTGGGCGAATAAAGACTCTTTAGTCGTTAATATGTACGAAGAAGTAAAAGTAGGTAAGGATATCAATCGTGTAGGCCGAATTTTGGTTTTTAATGTCCAGACAAAAAAACTTTTTGCATTACTTGATGGTAAAAAGAAAAGTGCCAAGTCAGGCGGCACAATAAATGCTGCTGTTTCCGCAATTGGTCAGGGCGGACTCGTTGATATGCTCCCTAAAGACCGACAACATGTTCTTATGCAGTTTCGAGAAGATGCAGGGGCGCCAAATTACTACAAAGTTAACATCAATGACGCTTCAAGAGTGTTGGTTAGTAAAGGAAACAGCCGCTATGGTGGATTTGGTTTCGATGATGATGGTGAACTGAGAACAGGGTCTACATATGAACCTGATGGTCCGCGTGTTGTTAGTCTGGCACGTCCAAAGGGTTCCGATAACTGGGTAACAATGGGTGAACTAAATGCTAACAAAAGGGGCCGGTATACACTATTTGGTTTCTATGACCAAAACCGCCCTAATATTGCTTTGGCTGCGGCTGATAGTGCGGGTGGCAATTTTACGAAAATGTACGAACAGGACGTTACTGATCCATCTTCAAAACGTGTGGTGTTTGAGAAGCCTGGATACGATGTGCGCGGCCCTATAACATCACCGCGCATGCGAGACGGCAGTAAAGTTGTCGGATATACATTTAATAGCAAAAAGGGCGTGGTTTACGAATATCAAGACCCCGAACTTCGTCAAATCTACCAAAGCATTAAAGCTTCATTCCCGAAGGAAAATGTTTTTATTCTTTCAGTTTCTGATGACAATAAGGCAATTTTATTCATTGTCACCGGTCCTGAAAATTCAGGCGAGTATTATATGATTAAAGACGGCAAAGCTGCCATGCTTGCAACACGTTACGCCGAGATTGATAAGGCAAGTCTATCTCCGCAAAAGTTCATCAATATTACGGCCCGAGATGGGCGTAAGGTGCCAACTTTGGTTACAGTTCCCAAAGGCCCAAGACCCCACAAAGCAGTCGCAATACCACACGGTGGGCCGTGGTCACGTGACACATACGGATTTGATACATGGGCGCAGATGTTGGCTAATCGCGGATTTGCTGTTGTACAGCCGCAATTTAGAGGCTCGACTGACCTTGGTCTCGACCATTGGCTTGCTGGCGATAACCAATGGGGCCAATCTATGCAAGATGATGTTGAAGATGCCATGCTAGCATTAGCTGAGAAAGGCATTATTGACCGTGATAAAATGGGTGTTTTTGGCTGGAGTTTTGGCGGTTACACGGCAAATGTCGCTATGACCCGTGGTAATGATGTGTTCAAATGTGCCGTTTCAGGAGCAGGAATATCGAATGTAACGCAGATAGCAGGCGGTTTGTCAGGCAGTCGTTTCTTGAGAAGATATCAAAAACCGACCATTTCGGGATATTCTCCGATTGATTATGTAGATAAAGTGAATATGCCTGTTCTTATTGTCCATGGTAATTTAGATACGACTGTTGATGTTCGCCAATCACGCCGGTTTGTTCGCGCCTTAAAAAAAGCGAATAAGGATGTCGAATATATTGAAATAAAAGACATGTACCATAATCCTGCTACTGCGACCCGCTACAAAGATTACATGACATTTTACCCTGAGATGCTTGAATTTTTCGATTCAAAGTGTGGGTTTTAACGCTTAACAGTTTAGGTTTCGCAGCTTAACGTAAGTCGCAGGCATGGCCCGAGTTCTAGGGCTGTACCTGTGCGCAGTTATGATTTTCCAGCAATACCCGCATATCCCCTCTCGCCGCGCAGACGCTGGCGTAACGGGCACTTTGTTTCTTCCTCAACACGTCTTATTTATGGGGATAAAAAGTGGCTCCGCAAGCAGGACTCGAAGTATAAATAAATATATAATAAAAACATAGACTTACGAATTTACTGTTCTAAAAAAGGACACATGGAAGGACACATGGAAGGGCACATAAAAGGGCACATATATAGCTAAATACTGGCTAGGCTGTAACCTTGCATGATGTTGAGAGCGATTACAGCCAGATGATTCGCAAGATTTAAGCGCTAAATTAGATGTAATCTATGCTGTGCGGATTTCCAGTTTTACGCCCTCTTGTTGCTGCAAAGTGTGAATGATACCAAATAGGTTTTTAGCCGTTGGATTACCGCTCGGACTCATCATGCGCATAAGGCTTTTGGGTGACTTTTCTGTCATATCACCGAGTTTCTCAAAGCCCATGGTGGCATTGATATAGTTTCGCAGAAGCGATTTTCCGGTTTCAGTATCGCCCGCGAGCATATTTTCTAAGCTCTCTGTTAATAGAGCATGGCGAAATTCTGGGTCGCGTAAAGCTCTTGCGCGAACTGTATCTCTAAAATTTCTTGTAATAGCCATCTTATCTATCCTTCTTTTGTTTCTTGTATTCAAGCCACGCTTCCTTTGCGCGCTCAATATCTTTGCTTTGTCGCTTCTTTGTTCCCCCGCCAAGGAGAATGATAAGCCTGTCGCCATCCTTACCCATATAAACTCTATATCCAGGCCCCCAATCAATCCGGCTCTCATGGACACCTTGACCAACGCTTTTAAGCGAAGACAAATTCCCATTCTCCATCCGTGTAATATAAGTAGCGACTTTTGCCGCTGCTTGAGCATTTAACCCATCAAACCATTTGGCAAATAAGCTGCTACCTTTGCTGTCCAAAAATTCAACTATCTCAATCATAAGGTAACATAAGTGTTACTATGCAAATTGTCAATACCAAGCACTCCCAACCATCAATAACCGAGGGATAAAGTAATCCTGCGACATCCCCCTAAGAGGAGTGACTGCACTTATGTCCTACATTGCGGGCCCTTGATGTGCCCCAAGATTTGTAGACACCTTGTAACTTCATTTAGTTGCCATTTCGAACTGAGCGGGTGACAACATCCCGCACTTACCATGCTTTCTCCGCGAGTTATAGAACATTTCGATATAATCGA
>Ga0316204_10011191_pt1 | contig 11313 bp, 8 predicted proteins | sample 6monrhotite_MG_2_FD_205661 | JGI IMG/M metagenome (GOLD analysis project Ga0316204, IMG submission 205661) | Microbial mat bacterial communities from mineral coupon in-situ incubated in ocean water Damariscotta River, Maine, United States -... | ecosystem: Environmental > Aquatic > Marine >...
ATATTTGGTCGGGGTAGAGAGATTACAAAACACGTCCTGTGTTTTGCCCTTTCAGGGCCGTGCTGCGCACGTTAAAAATTGCTCCCGGCAATTTTTTCGAACTCTTTCGTTCAAATCTCTCTACTAGGCCATGCAAGGCTTTTTCGGATATACCGTCCAAACCTTACACTTTATATATTTGGTCGGGGTAGAGAGATTCGAACTCCCGACATCCTGCTCCCAAAGCAGGCGCGCTACCAGACTGCGCTATACCCCGACGTTACACTTTAAAGATCCTTTTAACGCTTTCGCGATAATCCAGATGCACTACATGTAGCAGCAAATGAGGAAGCGGATATTACGCAGTTCTACGAATAAGGTCAAGACGTTAACAATGCAATTCATTAAATTTCTTATCTTTTTTCTTATTGTAGCGACTTGTGAACTATAGGCAAGGCATGCGAAAATCCGCCACATTATTTATCTGGATATTCAAACATGCCTGCACAACTTATTGACGGTAAAAAAATCTCTGCCGAATTGCTCGACACGATCAAACAAGGCGTGCAGAAAAGACTGGATGCTGGCAAAAAAGCCCCCGGGCTGGCAGTTGTATTAATCGGCGAAGATCCCGCCTCGCAGGTTTATGTGCGCAACAAACGCCTGGCCTGTGAAAAAGCCGGTATTATATCCAGAGCATTTGATTTACCTGCGACCACGACGCAGCAGCAGCTAAACGATCTAATTGATCAATTAAATCAGGATGAAGATATTCACGGCATTCTTGTACAGTTTCCCTTACCCGAAGGCCTGGATGAATCTGCGGTTATTGAACGTATTTTGCCAACAAAAGATGTTGATGGATTTCATCCATTCAATCTGGGGCGCCTGGCACAACGTCAGCCAGTTTTACGCCCTTGCACACCTTATGGCGTTAAGTTATTGCTGGATTCAACTCGCGAGCCTTACAAAGGCCGTAATGCAGTCATTGTAGGGGCATCAAACCATGTAGGTCGACCCGCAGGCCTGGAGCTATTACTTGCTGGTGCGACCGTTACCATGACTCACCGCTTCACTTCTGATCTGGAAGATCACGTACGCCGCGCTGATATCGTGATCGTAGCAGTAGGCAAACCTGGGCTAGTCAAAGGCGAATGGATCAAAGATGGCGCTACAGTTATTGATGTCGGCATTAACCGTAAAGATGACGGCACACTCTGTGGGGATGTTGATTTTGCCAGTGCTGCGGAACATGCAGCCTGGATCACCCCTGTTCCCGGTGGTGTAGGCCCAATGACGGTAGCAGTACTGCTTCTGAACACGTTAGACGCCGCTAACCGACACGATTAATTTCTGTTTAACACCATTGGGTAAACAGCCAATGTTGTAGCGCAGGCCTATCCAGCACGCACCAGAAATACCAATAAATTTGCCCCGGACTAAGCCACTAATAATACCCAATCCGGTTGGATGTTGAAGGCTTTCAATAAAAGAGGCCATACAAGCAAAAGGCTCAATCTCGAATGCTTTTGGTGTGTGATTACAAATCAGGCGAACAACAACCAACTGACAAGCAATCGAGTATGAGCCATTGCGGCACGAAGTTATCATTACAGAAACAATCACCACAATAAAAAAAGGCGCAAACAAACGAGACACAAAAGATTCTCATTGCTCACCGCCCTTCTTAATATTTATCGAGACTGATGACATTCCTGGCAACTATTGCTTATTTCACCGGCCTTAGAATAATTAGGTGGGTTAGTTTTAGCAAACATCGTGGCTGTGGAAATATCACTGATAAACTGCTCAATATGATCACTAATAAATAATTGATTGGTTTGCTCATGTCCGCCACTAAGGCGAAAAGCGATACCCTGAAGCTCTCTGAGCTCAGCAACTACTTTCTGCTGTTTAAAATTGCCTGGTATAGAGTCATCAGAAACTAACACCTTAAGCCGCTTTATGTTCTCACCCATGGTTATCATCAACATATCGACCTACTCTTTATTCCAGATAATTAAAATTCTCGGGATAAGTTAATTTACGAATCTGAGCACAAGCAGATATGCTGCTAATAATAATTACTGCCAGTAACACATGATAAGAAGCCAGTCTTACGAATACATTCATTGTTTATTCTCTACGATACTTATACCAACATTAAAACATTGCTTAATAATATATCAGCTTAACTAATGACTTTGCCTGGCTTTTAGAAGTAAAACGCTGTATTAATTTTTACTTATATATCCGGTTTTTATATCACTAAACATCAACCACTAAACTAACATTAAAACCCTCTACATTTTCACCCGGTTAATCCCCCTGATTTGAAATATTTCGGGTATCACTAATAATCTGGTCTATATTTGCGTGCGTATGCCCATATACCCACAAGTCAATGTCATGCTTTTCAATCAGCTGGCTCAAGTCCGAATGAAATGCAGTGCTTAATTCATTTATCGGAAATGCAGGATGCTGGCAAACAGGATGCGGCGCATGATGGGGTTTAAATTTTATAGTTATAGAATTAGATTCAAAATGTATTTTATGATGATCGGCCAGGCTATATTCAATTGTGCACATCACACGATCAAGTGGAAAATGTTCAAGCCCTTTATAGTCTGTACATAAAGTCGTGCCTATAATACGAACATTACCAATAACTTGCACACCGCAATCAAGATAATTCACTGATGTGCCTGCACAAATAGATTGAATTTCTACTCTTATATTTTTGTATTCATAACCATAAAACTCATGATTACCCAAAACATAAACAATGTGTTTATCTAAACGCTCTGATTCATTAATCGCCCATTCTACAACACTTGTACCCGCATCAATATCACTCGCCAAAACGATAATATCTGCATCCGTATCGGGTATAAAACCAGTCCATTTATGTAAAGAAATTAACCTGTCACTTCTTAGTTATTCTCAAAATAAAAAATGATGGTGAAGAATGATAACGCCAATGACTCTTAGTTGTCACCGCCCCTTTTAAACTGAGCCAGCATTCAATAAATAAAATTTCTATTATCCAGAAAAAATAAATCACTATTTTTTAGTTATCTTTTACTTAGGATATTTTTTAATATTGATTGATAGTAGTCAAGCACCACTCAGTAAATAGTTAACCACCTCATCGTCATTGAGTCTAGCCTGTAAAATCTTAACAAAGCTCTTTAAAACAGCGTCTGCGCTGACTATGTCTCTCATTGTTATTATGTCAGCAGGTGTTGCAAATCCCATGACCATATCAATAATATCGATTTTTTTCGCAGTACCTTTATTTTCTTTCTTAATTAAAGCTATAAAACCCTCAGCTGCGTTACTTGAATACATCACATAAACATAAGCTATACCCGTTAATAATACATCTTCATAACGCAAAAACTGTGAAGGTTTAAGGTAACCGGCGATTTGTAACAATAAAGCTGTGCGATTTTTTTTTGAGAGGATTTCAAATATTTCTCTGTTCTGAGTTTCATCTTCGAAATCAATATAGAGTTTTATATCGGTAAAACTTATAGTGTCAAAATTAATATGTGTAAAAAACGGATCTGGATAATCAAGTGTAATATCTATAGTATTTGAATAAGTATTTGTGTTAATTGTTAAATACTTTGCTGGTACATACTTGCTTTTTACACTAGCACGCTTAACATAAACGATATCACTAAAATCATAGTTTATCGTGACAAAAAAATCATTAGCTCGCGAAAATTCTACACTTGTGGTGAAAACTTGATCATTTATAGTAATAGTAAGCTTAGTTTGAGCCGCATTTAAATAATTGAACAAGCACTGCATCATTAAAACAGTTGACACAATTATCTGTAATGTCATTCTATATGGCATAATTTATTAATAACACTTATTAAGCTGAAAAATTACTTTAATGTTCTTCCCAAAACCGTATCCAAAGCCATATAATGAGACATTTAACGTGTTTAATTTTATCGTTTCCAATATTATCATTAGCACTCCAGGATTTAAAGTCATACTATTTTTTTTAGTCCTGGTACTAAGTTACACTAATCCTGCTTTTTCTGATGAGCAAAAAGCACTTGATAAACAGCTTTTCATCTCTATTTATCATTGTGATGTAGCAAAAATCAAATCACTAATCAGCCAGGGCGCTAATGTCAATGCTTATTATGACACAAGCCTCAATTCACAGCTGAGGATGACTTTCACTGGAGAATATACACCATTAGCCTATGCCCAACTGTCAATGTGCCTTCCTGTTATCGAAGACATTGAAAAACCTGAGCAAAAATTCAAATTTGTAATTGATAAAGTATCAGAAATTATAGAAGTGCTGATTAATGCGGGTGCTGACCCACATAAGCTGCTTAAAGTTAAATTATCACGCTACGATGCTCAATTACCTGCTATGCGAGTTGCTTTCCACAGCGATGTAGGGGCAGTACTAGCGCTACCATTTTTCAAAAAAATGGTCGAGCTTGGTGGAGACCCAAATATTGCAGACTCAAAAGGCAATAATGTTATCTGGGGGGCAAATAGAACAGAGCTTGATATAAAACAATATACCACCTTGTTAGGCTTAGGTGTTGACTATAATCATACTCGACCAGATGGGCACAATATGTCATCTGGATTCCCATCATTTTTTAGTAACACCGAAAAATTAAAAAAAATGATTCAGAAAATTAAAGGGAGCATTGATTTTACTAAAGGCGACTATAAAGAAAGCCACTATAGTCATCCACTGGTCAGAGAAATAAATTATGTTATAAGTGATTTTCGCACCTACGACAACAGACAATTACGTAAACAATTAATAGAAGATGATTTGGCTGCGCTATTAGATTCAGTACTAAATATAGAAATAGGGAAAGATAGCAGGCATCCACTAGCATATTTAATGAGTGACATTTGCCCTACCACTCAATATTCAGATCGTACTTACTTCACTTTTGAAGCAGGATACACCGTTTATTCTAATGCACAAAAATTAAAAATGAAATCAGCTTACAACTGGTTTCGTCACCTTATTCGAACACTAAATTTTGATCTAAACCATAAAGACTCTCATGGCTTAAACTTAATCACATATGCAATAAACCTTTGTCCTTATGAAGTTGTTAACGACATTTACCAAATAACAAAAACATTGCCTGATGTGCAGCAACTACAGCACAGAGGAATCCGTATAGATGGAACAAGAAAAGCGTATAGTGATACAGTATTTTTCAATAACGACCACCGAACTATTAAGTTCTTAATAGACAATGGCATACCTGTAGAGTATCTTGAGCAATTTATAGCTTTATCAACAAACCCTGAAATAAATCAGTTAGTAACCCCACAAAAACAAAGCTGGAGAAAATTAAAAAATATTGGCCTTGATTATACTAATGTGGTTAATATACCTGCAAGAATAAATTATCAATATAATAAATATACTGATATAAAAACAACAACATTCGAGCTCACTACGCCATCAGCTAAAAAGTCATTTGTGTTTTCAGGCAAGCCAATAAGCGCATTGATTGGCAAAACAAATGGATCTAAACAATATCGTGGATTAAACATAAAAAAGAACAGCAAAGGCATAGACTTCTATGTTACAAAAGACACAATGCATTACCGTATATGGGGTAGCACAGGCCCTGGAGGAACAGTACTCTTAAGTGAGATTTCTGATGACCTTAAAACAGAGATAATATTTAGTGAAACAAAAACACTACAAACAAAACCTGTCAACTTCAGCGACAGTGAAACAATTACATTTAACCAGAAAATACCTTATTTACTTGATATACCTAACAATCCATTGAGATCAGCCTCACATGACCTGGTTTTTAATGGCGCAACGGGTGATATTTTCTGCTCAGCTTTACTGTGCAGATACTTTATAATAAATAAAATATCTAAAAACACATCGGAATTAAGCCTGGATATAACCCGCTTAAGAAGACAACAACCGCATGCCATAGTTTTATGGGACTATTTAAATACCCCCATTGAGAACAGAAAACCGCTACGCAATAAAATGCGGTCTATGGAAAATAAAGACGTTTACGCCTATTTCCCAGATTTAATCCAGACACAATTTAAAGACTTACGTCAGGAAGACGAAAGTTTAGATTTAATAGATATATTGATAAATTTAGAATTCGAATCAAAGCTTCCTTTCACACTCCAGCCATTTTTAGATAGACTACACAAAATAGCGACAATAAGTGCTGTGGGACAAAGTTATATTGATAATCGGCTATTTCTTTTAACAGGTAAAAGCATAGAAACGGCATACCAGAAAACCACATCAAACTACAGTCAATTAGAAGAATATGTGTTGTTATTGAAATCTGTCAACATGAGTGATAAATACATGGAAAACTACAATAGACTATATAATAAGATAATTGATAATATAGACAACATAGCGAAAGACCTTAATCTATCAGAAGATCAAATAAAAACAATAATGGCACAAAAATAATTATGGTCAAAAATAAACTGTTTGCATGTAAAATAGCTATACTGGCCTTTACCGTAGTATTGCTAGCCACTAAAAATGTTCCAGCACAAGCCACTGAAATCAACTTTCAAACCCGTATAAATATAGCCGAATTCAATGCTAAATATGTTAAAAGCTCATGGTGCATCTTCTCTGATGGCAACTCAGATACAGGCACATCAACAATATCTGCAGCACTGAGCGGAGAAAGCAATCAACACATCCAGAGTTATACACACAGAGGTAAAACTTATCTATCACGTAATATAAACTGGGACAGTAGCACCACAAAAAAATCATTTATGCTTTCATTTCATGCTGACTCGGCGGTTTTTTCAGGCTCTGACAGGTATGATGAGAGCCATTGCTCCTATAAATACTGGAAAGGCCAAAGCACGTCAGGTGAGACACAACTGACTGCAAAAGCAGCGTTCAGAATACCTAACAATGTATGGGCCATAAGAATACGCTCAGAAAGCCAGACACTGAATGCCAATACTCAAATATTATTATCATCTAAAGATTATGTGTTAGATGACACAGGTAAAAAATCACTACAGCAGATACCCTTTTACTCATTTGATGGTAAAGCCAACAAAAAATACTTTTTAACCAATGCCAGTACTGAAGATCAGGACAATTTTGTATACCTGGACTTAAAATATACAAAGAAAACACTTACTGCTGCTGATCTATCTATTAACTTTATCGTCGATTTTATATCAGCTGAAGAATGCTTCCAGGATTTACAGGGAAAATCATATATTGACCTGCTATCAGGAAACATTGCCAAAAATAACGTTGAACAGTCACTAGTAAACATGGCTTGTATGCTCAACCCCAAATACATCAAACATACTCTATCGAGTTTATATCTGTATGATATTGGGAGCTTTTTTGACGAATTAAAAAGCATTGAACGAAGCATACAAAAAAGCATTGGAGAAAACCCGAACACCCATGATTTAAACACATTTGAGGTATATTTAAAATTAATAGATCGGGTTCGATTCTATTATGCATATGAGATACTAAAGGAGTCTATTGGCTTACTAACTCATAAAATAGAGTATCAGGGAGAAACCGTTGACTCATTATTTTATATAGAAGTATTACGACGAAGAGGCATCATGTATCTTTTTGATATTTATGACACACTTCTAAAAAGCATAAACAATGCAATTGCTGCAGGTACCGGCCCCTTCATCAGCCTCTCTAAGGATGATAAATTAAAATTCGATATTTTCACGAAAATACTTTTACCCCATGAGCACTCCAGCTTTGAAAGAGCACACAATTTAATATATAGCCCCAAATACCTTAGTGTTAAAGCTTACAACGACTTCACATCATCAAGCAATAAGACTTTACTCGCATCAAATAAATTCATGCAAGCTTCGTCAGATATTTTGACCTCAGACATAATATCTACAGCACAAGCAAGGCGAATAGAAAAGCTGCTTCAAGATGCAGTTAATCAATTACGTCTCTATGTCATTTCCTTTGATCGTTTTCAGGCTCACCTCGGAAATAGTGATGAAATTGATATTCACGACTCTAGAAAGCGCTTACTCGTGCAGTTAGAAAGCATATTTCAATTAAACATAAACGCTCTACTTCAACAGGTGGGTTATTATTATGCGAAAAACTTTGAAGACCCTGTTTTCAGGAACATTAAAATTGGAGACACAAGCTACAACAATGTAAGTGAGTTTATCCGTGATTCTGAGAAATTGCTAATGGAGGTAAAAAAATGAGCCGTTGGTTATTTATATTGCTACTACCATTACAGGCAAGTGCGGCTGATGTAGAAAACCGAATACGAGATTATATTCATACAATAGACTCCACACAGAGAAACATTGCCAGTATGTTAGTACTGCAGAACTTTTCACGTTTTTTTATACAAAGTGTCGATCAGGAGAGCCTCAACCAACAGTTTAGCTCCTATTTCTCTAAAGAAGGACAATACAATGTCACACGCGCCACAAACGGCTTATTTGACGCTATATATTCAGAAAAGCTAGACAAGGAAAAGATAAATGACATTGTCCAACTTGTTATTCTTATGAGACAGGCCAAAATACAGTGGGTCAATATGGGTAGTCAGCTACAGATTGCTCACGCTAGTTTTTATGAAAATTTTTCTAAAGATAGTGATGTCTGCTCTGAAAACAACTTCTCTAATTCTCTGACTGTGCTTGAAAATTTTTCACCCGAGGGTGTTGATACCAGCCAACTATCCAGATCATGGGAGCTGTCAGTAGGTGGTGAGCTCACCGTAAGTGATAATGGTGATACTAATTTTGGCTATTATGTTAAACCATCGTTTACAGGTGAGTCAGATTCAGAAGAAGCAAAACATGCAGTCGCCACCACAGCTGGTGCTGCAGCAACCTTTCTCCCCCCTCCGGGAAACCTTATTGGCCCAATTGCTATCCCAATTGCGATAGAGGTCATATGGGGAGCTATAGATATGAAAAAGCATATCAAAGAAATGGAAAAAATTGCTCAAGCAAATGAAGACCTGCACTCAATGATGCAATTCGAAGTAAATGTTAGAAAACACTTTATGGATTATTGCCAGACTCTAAAAACCGCTTACATTGAAGCCAGGCCTTTAGTGACTGACATTAAAACCCCTTCGAGCTTACAAAAAATACGCACTGAAATTTCTTCATTGCGTAAGAAGCTTGGTAAAGAATTAAGTAGTGGAGTAATCAACAAGTCCTCTATTTTTAATGACAGAGAAACATTTTACCATTTTTTTAAATTCAAATTACTTAATGAAGCTTTATTATTAAATAATTATCATAGTGATTATTTCAAAGACTGGAATCAGGTATTAAACAATATTGACCGCGTAAACGACAATATGGAAACAGCCCTGAACCAGGTTATAACTCATAAAATAAACCAGGAATACCAACCTGACTACTCTTCATTAAATACGCTTATTAAAAAAGTAGAGAATTTTTCCAACTTTAAAAATAATTTTTACCTGAAAACCATTAACTACTTTGAAGTCGTAAAAAGTGATAAACGTGAGGAAGTTATTAATGATTTAAAAATATTAATAGATAACTACACGTTATACCATAAAACACTCAGCCAGGAAGAATCTGAATTCATTTCAAATGCAAATAAAACAATCAAAAAATTACGAGATGACAATGCATAAAATACTGGCCTGCCTTTTTCTCTTTTTCTGCACTATTGGTGAAAGCCATGCGAACTTTGTATTTAACATTACGTATTGTGCTGATGAGACAACTTGTAGCACCGAGTTAAATATCTCTGAAAATGGTGATATCAATATCATCTCCAGCAATCCGGTTAATAGCGATCATGCGACCATTGTCAACAACGTAAGATCATCATTACAAGGCATACAGCTCTATAACGAGTCAATATCATCTGCTCAGGAACAAATCATAAACCGTATTGGCACACGCATAAACTTGAATGAAAACGCTATAAAAGTCACCTTTAATCACAGGTCGCTATCTAATAACGACTTTATACAAATGCAGCAAAAAAAATTACACGAATTTGAACAGCAATTATTTTCAGATATTTCTCAACCGGTTTTTCGTGGTGAGTATGTCACCAGTAATATTTCATTTGACACAGATGACCCCAGCGACGTAAAAGCATTAAAGACATACTACGAATCAAACATGCGTAAATATCAACAACTAGGTGAAAACGATAAATATCGTGAAGCTGACTTTTCTGCAAAATTAATTGAAATACGACAAAATAACAAAGGCGTTATAGACACTGTCGAGCTGAATCAATTTACAACAATTTCACAGGCAATAATCAATAACAATTCAACCTCAATATTAACTGCATTCAAAGCTCTCTATGCTAGCAACGAATTCCAGACTGGTTTTGCCAGCTCACTTGCGAACAACTTCAACCCTGCCAGTTTTATCTACCCGATTGAAGTCGACTGTGATAGCGACTGGTGCAGAGCTGGCCAGGCAATAGGTGATATATCATCATTGTTAATTGGTGGTTATGAATTCTTAAGCGGCATCAGTCTTACAGCAGGATCTACTAGCTTAACACTAACTGCCAGCATCGCAACTGGCGGTTTAGCAACACCAGTAGTACTCCCGGCAACAGCTGGTGCGACATTAGCAGGTATAGCGCTTGCTGGCCATGGATTGACAGTAATTGAAAATTCATTTACTCGATTGTATTCTAAAATCGAATCCCCAGATAACATTAGTAACACAAATAAATCACAAAAATTATTAAATAAAATCAGCAAAACAAAACTCAAAAAAATAAAAAAAACGGGTAAAAAATTTGCTATTGATTTAAAGAAAAGTCACTCCAGATATGGTGATTCAGTTTTAGAATTACTGGCAAATGACAGCATTATTTCATCACTAAAAAAATGGGGAAAACTTGATAATGGTAAACACCAATTATTTGAACATACATTAAAAAGGCTCCCTCCAGGGCTAACTAGCCTTGAAAAGCGCGCTGGACTTAAGGCGGGTGCTTTGAGTGGAGCAACTTCTAATGATACAAAAACAATCGCAAATTCAATCAAAAGCATGGATAAATTAGCAGACTCAGTTATTAACTCCAGTCTGTCAATAAAAACAGTATCAGGCTTTAAGGAGATATTCTGGGCTCCCGGCAAGGCAAAACTATCTGAAGGAATTCGAGTAATTCGCTTTAAAGGAAAGATTCAAAGTGTCCACCCAAGAAAACGTATGAACTGGAATATTGATTAAAAACTTTAATTTAACAGGGCTACGGCTAATCATTTCTGCTCCACAGCAGACAGCATTACAATTCTGTAAGTAATCGTTTAA
>Ga0316204_10011193_pt1 | contig 11312 bp, 6 predicted proteins | sample 6monrhotite_MG_2_FD_205661 | JGI IMG/M metagenome (GOLD analysis project Ga0316204, IMG submission 205661) | Microbial mat bacterial communities from mineral coupon in-situ incubated in ocean water Damariscotta River, Maine, United States -... | ecosystem: Environmental > Aquatic > Marine >...
AGGAGACATGGAGAGAACTTCAGAGACAGCGACGAAGGAGCGCTGAAGGGCGAGCTGAAGCGCCTTGCGGCGAGGCATCTGACGTCGCAACACCCTCTCGCCTGAGACGCTGGGACGTCGCGTTCCTGGTACGCATCCGCAGTTGGCGCGCGCCGTGCGGCGCGGTTGGGCGAAAGATGAAGGCTTGGGGCGCGACGATAGAACCTCGCGGAGGTACGGACTCGCGGTAGGGCAGCCCAACGGGTTGCGAGCACACTCCCAGTCAAGTTCTGAACTCTTGTGACGTTGTCATAGCCCCAGGAAGTATTGGGGGTGGTTCTCCGCGAAGGAGGCGCCCACATACAGGATGCCCGCGAGCGACAGGCACATCCAGACATAGCCCTCACGCCTCCAGGGGATCTCGAAGAACTTCTCCAACAGGTATGCCGCCAGGAAGGTTCCCCCGACCTCCTGCAGCCCACCCAGCCCATACACCGAGCCCACAAAGAGCGCGGCGGTGACAGTGCCGACGGCCAGCACCTGCGCCCCCCAGAAGCGCGCCTTTGACTGCCTGTAGTGCCTGCTCGCCAGCCCCAGACAGCCGCCGAACCAGGTCAGCCCGCCCAGCCAGGTCGCCGCCGGCCGGAAGAGCGCCAGCGTGCCGCCCCAGTCGCCCGTGGACGCGAACAGCGAGACCCCCGCGAACACCGCCAGCAGCCCCGCCGCCGACAGCATGGCCGTGGGCACCACGTCGCCGTGACCGCCGAACGGCGTCACCTCCAGGGCGGGCAGCAGCGAGTCCCCCGTGAAGACGAGGAAGGCCAGCACCGGCAGCGCCGCCAGGGCCGGGCTGGCGTAGGCCAGGGCCACCGCGGTCCACGGCAACAGCAGGAAGCCCGACATCACCCGCAGCAGATGCTCGCTGCTCTTGGTGCGGATGTGGATGTCCAGGCTCAGGAGCAGGGCGAGCGGCATGCAGAGGCAGCCCACGGCGGCCAGCGCCACCGCCCCACCGCCGCCCAGGAGGTGCCAGGGCAGGATCACCAGGGCGAGGCAGCCGGCCCAGGCGAGAACCTCGTGCACGACGCGGGGGAGATCCTTGATGAAGGGGACCACGTAGTAGGCGACGAGCCCGAGGCCGCCGACGAGGACGAGGGCGCCCACGACGACCCAGAGGATGTGCACGAAGTCGAAGTACCCGGCGAACCAGCCCTGCTCCAGCACGGTGCGCGCCTGGAGGAGCTGCTCCAGCTCCACGGGCTCGCCGGCGATCTGCGCGGCCTCGGCGAGGTAGTCGGCCTCCCAGCGGTCCGCCTGCGCGGCGTCGATGGCGCCCCGGGTCTCCAGGTCGTTGACGGTGTCGACGCGGTAGCTCAGGCTCCGCAGGGCTTCCAGCTGGGTGTCGTTCAGGTCCATGGTGGGGATCCTCGTGCGCTCCAAACGCCAGGGTGCACGTAGAGCTTACGGGCGCGGGGGGAGGGGAGCCATGGCGCGGTGGGGCGGCGCGGTGCGGGGCGGTGCGGGGTGGTGCGATTCGTGCTTCCTGGACCAGGATTCGGGTATCGTGTCCCTCATCATGCTCCTGGCTCTCCTCCTCCCCCCGCTCCACGCCGCCGAGATCTTTGAAGATCGCGCCTTCTACTTCGGCGATCTCCACGTCCACACCGGCGCCTCCGGAGACGGCTGGTCCTCCGACACCAAGGGCTGCTCCCCCAACTTCCCCGACTGCGGCGCCCTCGCGGACGTCTTCACCGAGGCCCGCGCTGTGGGCCTGGACTTCGCCTCCGTCAGCGAGCACGTCAACAACATCTACACGGCTGAGGCCGAGTACTTCTCCCTCCTGCACAACATGTCGCTGGACGCCGACGACCCGGCCGGCGGCTTCGTCACCATCCCGGCCGCCGAGCTCGCGCTCTCCCTCGGCGCCGGGGCCCTGCTGGGCCACAAGAACCTCTACATGTTCGCCGACAACGCCACCCTGCGGGAGATGAGCATCGACGACCTGCGCTGGGACGGCGAGTCGATGGTCTTCGAGAGCTGCGAGGCCGGCGCCGCCTGGTTCGCGGACTGGCGGGCGACCTGGGGCACCGGCTGGCTCGTCCCGCACCACCCGGCGACCACCGGCTCGCCGCACCCGACGGACTGGAGCTGCGTCGACGATGGGCTGCAGCCCGTCGTTGAGATGTACTCCAAGCACGGCAACAGCCTGAGCAGCGGCACCACCTACGACCTCCCGGTCGAGGGCCTGGACCCCGCGCGCACGGTGTACGAGGCGCTGGACCCCGCGGGCTACGACGTCCGGGTGGGCTTCCTCTCCTCCACGGACGACCACCACACCCGCCCCGGCTCCACCTGCACCGCCATCCCGGGCACCTCCTTCGCCTACGGCGGCGGCCTCGCGGTCGCGGTGCTCGACGCCTCCGAGCCCTTCGAGCGCGCGGCGGTCGGGGACGCCATGGGCGCCCGTCGCATGTACGCCACCAGCGGGCCCAAGCTGCCGGTGATCATCGCCTACGAGACCAGCGACGGCGCGCCGCTCGGCGGGATGGGGGAGGTCATCGAGGTCGCCGAGGGCGAGTCGGTGAACGTCGAGGTGCGGCTGCCGGCGAGCGCCGCGGCGCTGGTGGTCGAGGTGCGGCTGGTGGGGCCCAGCTCCGTGTTCCTGCTCCAGGATCGGGGGGACGGCGTCTACGGCGCTGACGGCGTGCCGCCCGAGGCGTGGCTGCACGCGCTGGTGCGCCTGGACGGTGAGGGCTGGTGGGGGGATCCCTGCGACGACGGCGGCGCCGACGCCGAGGAGCGCATCTGGCTCTCGCCCACCTGGTTCGAGGTGCGGGCCGTCGAGCCCGTGGAGGACACCGGGGACACCGGGGACACCGCGTCGGGGGGCGACTCCGATCCGCCGGACACCGAGGCGCCGACGGTCGACAGCGAGGACACCGAGGCGCCGACCGCCGCCGAGGACACCGAGGCCGCGGAGCCGGAGGATCCGGCGACGCCCATCCCGGAGGCGGCCTGTAGCTGCGGGGGACGCGTCGCGGGCGACGGATCGCTCGGCGGCGCCTGGTGGTTTGCGGCGGTGCTCCTGGTTGGCGTCCGGCGCTCCGAGCGCTCCGGCTGATTGGTGTGAGGTGCGCCCACCCCGATCGGGGCACGCCGTGGTGGCGCCCATCAGCGCCGAGGTGGCGCCATCGGTTGCCCCGAAGTCCTGCGGCTGCGGCGGTGGGGCGGCGGGCGGCGGCGGCTTCCTCTGGGCGGCGATCTTGCTGTTCCGTCGCCGCGATAATCCGTAAACCCCGCTTTCCTCATGCTCTACTTCCGCTCGCGGCGACGCGCTTCGAGCAACCTGCAGGAGGACGAAATGGCAGAGGACACCACGCTGAACTTGCTGATGGTTCACGCCGACGACCACGCCCCCATCCTCGACGAGGGGCTGGATGACGGCGCGAGCCAGAGCCACGAGCGCGAGGGGCAGACCCTGCCCGAGCACTACTGGGACGAGGGCGGAGACCCCAACGCCCTGGACCTCCAGCGCTGGGGCGTCATCGCCCCCGAAGGGGAGCGCGGCGACAAGCTTCTCGCGCTGATCGAGCCCTTGATCAAGGCCCGCCAGCAGCAGCAGGGCGGCGACGAGGTGCTGGTGCTGCGCTCGCCGGAGAAGCTGAGCGGACCCGACGCCGCGCGCTGGAAGAAGCAGGTCTTCCAGCGGGCCGCCGCCCCCGAGGATCTGCCCCGGTATCAGCTGATCCTCGGCGATCTGCACGAGGTGCCGCTGTCGCTCCAGAAGACCCAGGCCAACGACGGCTTCGTGGGTCGCCTCGCCTTCGACAGCGACCAGGACTACGAGTCCTACGTCGACAAGGTGCTGCGCTGGGAGAACAAGCCCACGGACTTCGACAAGGGCAGCTGCATCTTCCACACGGTGCACGACGGCACCGCCGCGACCAACGTGGGCTACCGCTCGCTGGTGAAGCCCGGCCTGAAGTTCGTGCGGGAGCGCCACGAGCGCGGGCGCTTCATCGCCGAGGACATCATCGAGAGCGGCGACCGCTGGGATCCGTCACCGGACGAGCTGCTGGAGGCGGCCCAGACCGACCGGCCGGGGGTGATGTTCAGCCTGAGCCACGGCGACGGCCCCCCGCGCGGCGGCTGGGACTCCCACGATCACCGCCTCGCCCGCCAGGGCGCCATGAGCTTCGGCCGCGAGGGCAGCCTGGAGGGCAGCGATCTCCGGAGCGCGACCTTCCTGCCCGGCGGCGTGTGGTTCATGCTCGCCTGCTTCGGCGCGGGCACCCCCGGCGCCAGCGCGTACCACCACTGGCTCGAGGAGCTGCGCAAGGTGGGGCAGTTCCGGGGCAAGGCCGAGACCCTGCTGGCGGGGCTGCCCGACGACGGCGACCGCCCGTTCATCGCCCAGGTGCCCAAGGCGGCGCTCTCCAACCCCAACGGGCCGCTGGCCTTCATGGGCCACATCGACCTCGCCTGGACCTACAGCTTCCAGGAGCTGGACGCCGGGGTGGTCAACCGCCCCTCGAAGTTCACCGGCATCCTGCGCAGCGCGCTCAACCGGGACCGGGTGGGCATCGCCTTCCGCGAGCTGTACAAGTTCCTGAACCAGACCGAGAGCGAGCTGGCGGCGCTGTACGACGAGGAGGCCAGCGCCGGCGTCAGCGCTGGCGCCGCCTACCAGGCGGACGTGGCCCGGCGGGGGCACCTCTGGATGCTGCGCCAGGATCTCTCCGCCTACATCCTGCTCGGCGATCCGGCCGCGCACCTGCCGATCCAGAACCCCCGGGCGCCCGGGCAGAAGAAGGCGTCATCGAGCGCCGGGCTGTTCGGCTTCGGAGCGCCCGCCGCCGCGCCGGCTGCCTCGGACACCGCGGACACAGAGGCTGAGGAGCTGCCGCTGGAGGACCACGACGAGCTGGAGGAGGCGATCGCCAAGTACATCCTCGGCGAGGACTCGCCCAAGGCGCTGGCCAAGGAGTACGGGGTCGACCGCAAGGCGCTGAAGGCGCTCTCGGAGAAATACCAGGCCGCGGGGCGGGCCGCGCTGGGGATGGAAGAGGGGTAAGTCCAGCTTCCTGCTCGCGATCAAGGTGTGACGATCATATGTTTGTGTGTGTCCGAGAGGGGTCCGCCATGAAGTCACGAGCCGCCAGTCAGAGCGCACCCACCCCTCAGGTCCAGGGCCCGGAGGGAGCCAGCCCCGACGGCGGGGCTCGCGTCGGCAGCCCTGAGTGGGCAGCCCAGATGCAGGGCGTCATGGGCAACGCCGCCATGCGCGCCTTCCAGCAGTTCTCCGCCAAGCCCGACGACGCCGCCGACACCGGCATGAGCGGCCCCGCCGGGCCGCTGCCCCACCGGGACGCCCTGCGCGCCAGCTTCGGCGACGCGGTGGACACGGTGCCCTTCTACGGGGGCACACCCAGCGCCATCTGGGCCTGCGCGGCCATGGGCACCCAGGCGTTTGTGCGCGGCGGCGCCATCATCGCCGCCTCCGCCGCCCCGCCCTTGGAGATCATCGCCCACGAGCTGGTCCACATCCTCCAGCGCACCGGCGAGGGCGCGGTCACCGGGGTCGCCTCCGGCGGCTCCGACGCCGAGCGCGAGGCCAGCGATCAGGGGCGGGCCGCCGCCAACGGTCAGCCTGTCTCCGTCAGCGCCTCGGCCGCCGGCGGCGACATCCACCGCTGGCCCGGCCCGTTCGACATCCCCTGGGACGTGCCGGTCCCCGATCTGCTGGGCGGCCTGCTGGAGGAGCTGATCGAGGACGCGGTCGAGGCCGTGGTCGACACCGCCATCTCCGTGGTCTCCGAGGCCGTCGAGGACGCCCAGGAGGCCGTGGTCGACTTCGTCACCGGCATCGGCGAGGGCATCGCCGGCGCCGCGGAGTCCGCCGCCAACGCGGTGGGTGACGCGCTGAACATCCGGGAGAACGAGGACATCCTGGACTTCGAGGAGGACATGGCCGCCGGGGACGTGAGCTCCCCCGTGGGCGTGACCGCGACCGTGCTGGACATCGTGCGCCGCAAGCGCGCGGCTGAGTCCATCCCCGTCGCCGAGATGTCAGCCGCCCGCGCTGCGGTGGCCGCGGTGAGCAACGAGGACTTCCGACAGCTGCTCAAGGCCCTCGACAAGGCGGGGCTGCTGCTGGAGGTCTCCCAGCTCCTCCTCGGCGGCACCCCCGCGGCGGGTGAGTCGGACATGTTCGAGGTGCCCGTGGCCTCCTGGCGCTTCTGGAACGCCAGCGACGACATCAGCGCCGATATGCAGCGGGCCAACACCATCTATGAGCCCCACAACATCCACATCGAGGCGCTGGGCAGCCGGGTCATCTCCAAGACCCAGGTGCAGACCATCGTGGGCCACGACGTGCCCAACACCTTCGGGCTGGATCGCTCCAAGACGGACGGCACCTTCACGGACACCGACATGGTGTCCGTGGTCGACTCGCTGGGTGTGGGGGCGATCATCAGCGGGCTGTGGGTGCCCTCGGTCGTCAACGACTCCGGGGCGGACCTCTCGGGCACCTCGATGCACACCGAGAACATGACCCACGGCGCCAACATCGCCTTCGTCGCCACCGACTACTCCGGGCCCGACACCTTCGCCCACGAGCTGGGGCACATCCTGACCCGCGAGGGGCACTTCGCAGCCGACGACAACAACCTCATGCGGAGCGGCTCCCACCGCGACAAGGACGCGACCGGCGACGATCGCCTGACCGATGAGCAGATCGAGAACATCCGCGGCGACGTGCTGGGGTACCTGCGCAGTTGAGCCTCTCCACACTGGCGGTCCTGATGGCCACTGCGAGCGCGACACCGCTGGCGATCACCGGCGCGGATGACACCTGGCTCGTGGGCGCGACGCGCTCACCGGCGCTGGCCGCCTGGCGGCTGGACGCCCTGGAGGAAGCCGTCGCGCTCCCGCCCCCCGGCAGCGCCGATCGCCGCCCCCGGGTCTCCGGGCTGTGCGTCGCGGGGGACGAGATCGCCATGGCGACTGACTGGAGCGCCACTGTCGAGGTCCGCGCGTTGGCCGACGGCGCGCTCCGGCGCACTCTGGATCCAAAGGCGGCGCGGGTGGGCGCGGTCCGCTGCACGCCGGAGGGGTGGGCCGTCATCGCGATGCCGGCGGTGGCCTCGGACGACCCGGAGGCCGCCGGGACCGGCCCTGGCGAGCTGGTCGTCTTCGACGCGAGCGGCGCCGAGACGGCTCGCCACACCGCGCCCGGCGGGGTGGTGGCGTTGGGCGCTGGCCTCGCTGGCCTCGCTGTCCTCGCTGTCCTTGATGGTAACGGTGGCCTGTGGCAGCTCGCCGACGCGAAGCTCACCGCCGTCGACGCTCCCAAGCCTCCCGGTGAGCCCAACGCCCTGGCGATCGCCCCTGACGGTCAGCGCTACCTGGGCGGCTCGGATGGCGTCTGCGCGGTGGGTGGCGGCTGCGCCGAGCTGGACGGCGGCGCCGGCTGGATGGCCGCGGGCACCGACTGGGTCGCCGTGGGCGGCTTCGGCGAGACGACGCTCCTGGGAGCGGACTTGAGCGTGCGCGCGCGGATTCCGGGGCGTCCCGCGGGCCTCTACCGCCTGAGCGACGAGACGCTGCTGATGATCCATGGGCGGGAGGCGCTGCGGGTCGACCCGAGCAGCGGCGCCATCACGTCGCGCGCGCTGCTGGGGGAGCCCGGGTAGCGGGGGAGGCTCCTAAGCGCCTACGCGGCCCTCGCCGAGGATCTCCGCCGCGCCGTCTTTGGTCCACTCGATGAGCCGCGTGTGGGCTCCGCCGTCCGGGTGCGGCTCGATGAGCGCGCCCGTGAACCGCGTCAGCACCGGCGGCGCCTTCCCCCGATCGGGGTCCAGCATCGGGTTCCGCCGCAGCATCTGCAGGAAGTCCTCCCAGTCCGTCTCGGGCGCCTCCGAGCCCGGCGGCGACATCAGCCGGATCCAGGTGCCGGTGTTCACGTAGGTGAGGTCGTCGTCCTGGCGCCACCGGGCCGCGTGGGTGTGCCCGATGAGCACCCCGTCCGCCTTGAACTTCTTGGCCAGGCGCTTCGCCTCCTGCCACTCCTGCTCGCTCGGGTCCAGCGCGAAGAACTTCTCGCCCGCGTCCTTCACCAGGTGCTTCTGGGCCCGGCTGTAGTACTTCATCCCGTTGCGCAGGAACTTCATCTTCGCCTTGTCGGCCTTCTCGGCGTCGCCGGCCGCGAAGAACTGCGGGCCGTCGCCCAGCAGCGCCTCCATCGCCTCCCGCTCGTCGTCGTCCAGCTCCAGCTCGTCGAAGCGATCCGACAGCCCGGTCTCCGGCTCGATCTCCTCGCCGTCCGCGAAGGTGAAGGCCCCGCGGCTCTGGCGGAAGAGCTGCCAGCCCAGCGTCAGCGTCGAGCCCTGGAACAGCTCCTTCACCGCGCCGGGGTCCACCGCCATCGCCGTGAGCACCGCGCCCTGGAAGTCGGGCTTCAGCAGGTCGGCGAAGCGCATGCGGTAGTCCGTCTTCAGCGGATTGAGCAGCGTCTTCACCAGCCGGGAGCCCGGCGGGTAGCGGAACTTCGCGTAGCCCGCCTCGCCCTTCAGCAGGTTCTTGTAGTCAATGCGGTTCCAGGTGTCGTTGTGCTCACCGTGGGTCACCAGGAGCCGCGCGCCGCCGACCTCCAGGATCTCCGGCGCCTCCCCGGTGGTGAACGCCATGCGCGCCGCGACGTCGTCGGGCTGCTTCAAGGCCTCGCGGAACACCGCCTGGACCGGGGCCAGCGCCAGCTCGATGTCGTGGTTGCCGAGGCGCACGGTCAGCCTGCCGCCGCCGGCCAGAACCCGCCCGAAGGCCTCCATCACCCGCGCGGTGCTGGGCGCGGCGACGATCGCTTGCGCCTGCCGCTCGGCCACATCGAGCTTGAGCACGAGCTCGTCCCGGTTCATCAGGAAGTCCGCGGTGTCACCGTTCAGGAGCACATGCAGCGGCCCCTGCCGCGCCATGTGATCCAGGAACGCAGGGAGCGCCTCCCCACCCGCGAAGATGTCGTACCCGCCCTCATTTCCGAGGTGGATGTCGCTGAGAATCAGGGTTCGCATAGTTAAAATAATCTCCCTACGAAGTGGGGTTTCCCGGGGCGGGGGGCATTCTACATGCGCCTGTGCCCGCGTGTGTCATGATTCCGCCCCATGCAAGAGGCCCTCTCGATAACCCTGGAGCTGGCGCGGGCGGATGAGACGGAGGATCCCTTCGCCTTCAAGCCCCGCGCGCAGGACTACATCATGCGCCTGGGACGGGGGGTGTATCGCACCGTCAGCCTGAACTGGAAGAAGGGCGTCATGGCGGATCTGATGGCCCTGCGCGAGCTGAAGCCGGATCCCGCCGTCGCGCAGCGCATGGGCAACCGCCTGCGCGAGTTCCTGGTGGAGGGCGGCTGGGAGGACACCGAGCGGGACATCCGCGAGGCCATCCAGGAGGGGCGCCCGGTGCGGGTCACCGTGCTCTCCGGCGCCGCCGAGCTGTACGCGCTGCCCTGGGAGCTGCTGACCGTCGCTCCGACCGGCGAGCGCCTCGCCCAGCTCCCGGGCCTGCTGATCCAGTACGAGTGGCCGGGCTCCGAGGCCGCCCAGCGCGATCCAGCGGACGACTCGGAGGAGACCCGGGTGCTCTTCGCCTGGTCGGCGGCGGGCGGCGCGGTGGCCGCCAGCGCTCACAAGATGGCGCTGGAGGAGGCGGTCGGCATCCTGACCGATCGCGGCGGTGAGGCCGACGTGCTCACCATCCCCCACGTCACCCGGGAGGCGCTGGCGGAGGCGCTGGAGCGGGCGGAGGAGGACGAGCGGCCCTTCCGCTACCTGCACATCGTCTGCCACGGCATCGGCGACGAGGGCACGGTGGGGCTGGCCTGGAACAGCGCGGACGACGACGGCGCGGACTTCGTGGACCCCAACGCCCTGCAGGCGATCATCGGCCCCTACGCGGACACGCTGGAGGCGGTCGTCCTGATGGCCTGCCACGCGGGCAGCAGCGGTGAGCTGGACAACCGGCTGGGCAGCGTGGCGCTCGCGATGCACCGGGGCAGCCTGCAGAAGGGCGGCGTGCCCATGGTGTTCTCGAGCCGCACCTTCCTGCGCCTGGATGTGGCCGAGATGGCCACCATGATGTTCTACGGCGACCTCTTCGGCGGCTCCGGCAACGTCGAGGACGCCTTCATCACGACCCGGGAGGCGATCGCCCGGCACTTCGGCGGCTGCGAGTACGCCTGGCTCCAGCTCCACCGCCACGACCTGCCCGAGGCCGATCGCGCCCGCGCGTCCGATCGCGCCGACGCCGCGGGTCTGCTGGGGCGACTGAGCCGCCGCGCGGCGTCGGCGGTGAGCCTCGTCCAGGTGGAGCCCCGGGAGGCCCACCGTGCGCTCGCCGTGGCCGTCACCTCCTTCGCGGGGGAGGGGGCCATCGTCCCGGACTCCTCCGTCTCGCTGGTGGTTCAGCTGGTGATGGAGGAGGCGCTCAAGCGCGCGAAGGGCGTGCACGGACGACAGGCGACCCAGCAGTGGAGCGTGCACATCCCCAAGGGCGTCTACGAGCCGGACATGCTGGGCGCGGCGGCGGCCGTGGCGTCCATCGCCGGCGCCACCGGCCGGGACGTGCCGGCGGGCTGGGCCTTCGTGGGCGGCTTCGACGCGGAGGGAGAGCTGCAGCCGGTGCGCTCCCTGAAGCGCCGCCTGGACGCGGCGGCCGGCGCGGGCCTGAAGCGCGTCGGCGTCCTCACCGACAAGCCGCCCAAGAAGGACCACACGCGCCCGGGCCTCACGATCGTCTTCGCGCCCACCCTGCTGGACCTCGCCCACGCGGTGTGGCCGCCCCGCGAGCGCCGCCGCCTCGCAGCCGCCACCCTCGCCCTGGCTGTCACGCCCTTCCTGGCCGCCTTCCAGGTCACCGACGCCCTGGATCTCTACGCCCAGGCCAAGATGCTGAGCCTCATCAACGGCGAGCTCCCCGCCCGCAACACGGTGGTCATCCCCGCGCCCTACGATCAGGTCAGTGACTACAAGGAGCTGCGCGAGCGGCACGGGCCGCTGATCGACAAGCTGGTCGCGGCGGGGGTGCGGTCCATCGCCTTCGACGTCTCCTTCGCCACCGCGGACGAGCAGCGGGATCCAGCCTTCGCGGCAGCGGCGCAGCGCGCACAGGACGCCGGCGTGCCGGTCGTGCTCGCCGCGCGCTGGGGCACCGGCGGCCCCAAGCTCCCGGGAACCCCCGCGCTGGCGGAGGCGAGCTGGCCGGGGGTGGTGCTCTTCGAGTCCCCGAACCTCCTCCCGAGGCTCGCCACGGGCCGCATGGTGACCCGCAAGGAGAGC
>Ga0316204_10011194_pt1 | contig 11312 bp, 9 predicted proteins | sample 6monrhotite_MG_2_FD_205661 | JGI IMG/M metagenome (GOLD analysis project Ga0316204, IMG submission 205661) | Microbial mat bacterial communities from mineral coupon in-situ incubated in ocean water Damariscotta River, Maine, United States -... | ecosystem: Environmental > Aquatic > Marine >...
TGTTCGCGGCCACCGCCGCCAATTACGAGTATGTTCATAGTGTTACCTGACGATTAGTGGCGGAAGTGACGCATGCTAGTAAAGACCATTGCCATGCCGTGCTCATTGGCTGCAGCAATAACTTCGTCATCACGCATTGAGCCTCCTGGCTGAATGACCGCAGTAATACCGGCTTCATGTGCGGCATCTATGCCGTCACGGAATGGAAAGAAGGCATCTGATGACATGACTGAACCTGCGACTTCAAGACTTTCATCGGCTGCTTTAATGCCCGCAACTTTTGCAGAGTAAACGCGGCTCATCTGGCCTGCGCCTACACCTATTGTCATAGAGTTTTTTACATACACAATAGCGTTGGACTTAACAAATTTAGCGACTTTCCAGGCAAATAATAAATCACGTAGCTGATCTTCAGTGGGTTTCTTTTCAGTGACTACCTGTAGGTCGTCTATGCCTACCATGCCAAGGTCACGGTCCTGAACCAATAAGCCGCCATTGATGCGCTTGAAGTCCAGGCTAGGTATTGACGCTTGCCATTCGCCGCACTCTAAAACACGTACATTTTTCTTTTCACTGAGTACTGCTTTTGCTGTATCGGTAACGCTAGGAGCAATAATCACTTCTACAAATTGGCGCTTAATAATCTCCGCAGCCACATCATCCTCTAGTGGGCGGTTAAACGCGATGATGCCACCAAATGCTGAGGTAGGGTCTGTCTTATAGGCTAGCTCGTATGCGCCCATTGCATTTTCGGCAATGGCTACACCGCATGGGTTAGCGTGCTTAACAATAACGCAGGCAGGTTCATCAAATGATTTTACGCATTCTAATGCGGCATCAGTATCTGCTACATTGTTGTAAGATAATTCTTTGCCCTGTATTTGAGTTGCACTGGCAACAGATACTTCAGCAGGGTTGGTTTCTTTATAAAATGCGGCTTGCTGATGTGGGTTTTCGCCATAACGCATTTCTTGAACTTTATCGAACTGCATATTAATGGTGCGTGGGAAATTAGATTGTGAGCCGTCGCTGTTTATTTTACCGAGGTAATTAGCAATGTTGCCATCGTACTTTGAGGTGTGTTCAAAGGCCTTTACGGCTAAGTCAAAACGAGTTTCTTTGGTAATGCCACCAGTGTTTATTTCTGCAATAACGCGGCTGTAATCTGTTGGGTCTACCACGATGCTGACAAATTCGTGATTCTTGGCCGTGGCACGAACCATGGTTGGACCGCCGATGTCGATGTTTTCAATGGCGTCTTCTAATGAGCAATCTTCTTTTGCGATAGTCGCTTCGAAGGGGTAGAGGTTAACTACAACTAAATCGATGGGGTCGATGCCGTTGAGTTTCATGACTTCGTCATCAATTCCGCGGCGACCTAAGATACCGCCGTGAATTTTAGGGTGTAGTGTTTTAACACGACCATCCATCATTTCCGGGAAGCCGGTGTGCTCTGAAACTTCTTTTACCGCTAGATTGTTTTCTGTAAGCAGTTTGGCGGTACCGCCGGTAGATAGTATTTCTACGCCCGCATCTATAAGCGCTTTACTTAGCTCTAGTATGCCAGTTTTATCAGAAACGCTGATGAGTGCGCGTAGCACTGGGCGGGTCGTATTATTACTCATAATTCTGCAATCCACAGTCGGTAAACAAGGTGGCGAATTATAAACTAATTGCTGCTTAGTCAGAAGCTAAAAGGGATGATATTAGTAATAACAAAATTTATTTAAGGTGAGGCTTGCGGGAAAGTGTTTTGTGGGTTTGAAATTCGCCACCTTCAGCAGGATTCGTGAGGTGGCATTGTGTGTTTATTGCAGTGTCGCGAGATGCGGATACAGCAGTTTGCTTAAATTAACTGATAAGCCTTTAGTTTTTTACGTAATGTGCCGCGGTTAATACCCAGGCACTCAGCTGCTTTAGATTGATTACCCTCCACGTGCTCTAAAATCAGCTCCAGTAAAGGCGCTTCTACCTGTTGCATCACCAGGTCATATATATTGCCTGGGTTTTCATCACCCAGGTCATTGAGTAACTGACTGAGAGACTCACGAATAGTAGCGTTTAAGCCGCTAGGCTGGTTGTTGTTAAGTTGGTCGTTTTGTAATGTAGGTAAATTTATAACATTGCTGTTGTTCATGCTGCAATTGGCCTATTTTTTGTTTTTAGTTTAAAAAATGCAGTTACTTCTTCGAGTTGCTGTTGAGCATTCTCTACACGATTTATATGTTTACGAAACGTGCGCAGTTGCTCTTCGTTTTCTAGCTGGTGGCTTTTGCAATACCAGCCAATATGTTTACGCGCAATGCGTACCCCCTGAAATTCTCCATAAAAATCATAAAGATTAGTCAGATGTGTTTGTAAAATCCGACTGACTTCCTGTTGGCTGGGAGGAGCCAAAATTTTGCCTGTTTCCAGGTAGTGGTTAATTTCGCGAAAAATCCACGGTTTACCCTGAGCGGCGCGGCCGATCATAACCGCATCAGCACCAGTGTAGTCCATAACCTGTTGAGCCTTCTGCGCCGAATTAATATCACCATTAGCAACCAGCGGGATATTAATGAGCTGTTTCACCTGTGCAATCACGTCGTATTCGGCATCGCCCTTATAGGCATCGACACGGGTACGTCCATGCATGCTCAACATTTGAATGCCATTGTCTTCAGCGATATGAGCAATCGTTGGTGCATTTCGATTGTCGTGATCCCAGCCCGTGCGCATTTTCAATGTCACAGGTATATCGACCGATTCAACCACAGCTTTAATTATTTTTGCGATGAGTTTTTCATCTTTCATTAATGCAGAGCCAGCTGCAACGTTGCAGACTTTTTTGGCAGGGCAGCCCATATTGATATCAATAATCTGGGCGCCATTCTCTACATTGAATCGTGCAGCTTCAGCCATTTTTTCCGGCTCGGTGCCCGCTATTTGTACGCTGATAGGGCCAGTTTCACCTTGGTGGTCCATGCGCAGGCGTGTCTTACGACTGTTCCATAAACGCGGTTCAGAGGTCACCATTTCAGATACCACCAAGCCTGCACCCATTTCATGACATAGTTGCCTAAAGGGTCGGTCTGTAACGCCTGCCATGGGGGCAAGAAATACAGGTGATGAAAGAGAATGAGGACCGATTTGCATTGAGTCATCCGTTACGTGGACGAGTTATATTACTCGCAACTCGGCACAGAAAAAATAAAAATATTTGTTTTTTTTAAAGAAAAAAGGCTTGATTTTTGCTGCCCATAAAAAAATCAAACACTTGTGTGAGCTTGTTAATTCTGGCGCTTCATTTATGTGACTAAAGTCACCAAGCTGTTTTTTTGGTATCTGGCCCAGTACTAAATGTTATATGAGGCAGAAACTAAGCAGACTGGCTCGGGCACTCTGTTTTAGTACAGCTATTGGAAAGGCCGGCAAGTATTTTTAATTCATTTAGCTTATGAATATTTACATACTTACGTTGTGTAGATAACAAACCTTCACTTTGGAAACGACTGAATGTACGGCTGATGGTTTCAATCGTTAAGCCCAGATAGTTGCCAATGTCTTTACGTGACATGCTGAGGTTGAATTCAGTTTCAGAAAAATTACGTTGTTTCAGGCGAGAAGATAAATTAACTAAAAAAGCGGCAAGTTTTTCTTCGGCACTTTTTTGTGCCATCAACATGAGTAATGATTGATCGTTGGCAATTTCTTTGCTCATGATGCGGAATAGCTGATGGTGCAGTTCGGGAATTTTGGTGCTTAAATTTTCCAGCGTATTAAAAGGAATTTCGCATAGGCTGGTGGTTTCTAATGCAATAGCAGAGCAGGGATGTATGTTTTCATGGATTGCATCCAGGCCTAGAAGCTCGCCGGGTAAATATAATCCAGTGATTTGCTCATCACCTTCTTCGCTTTCAGAAAATGTTTTTATAGAACCACTGCGTACAGCATAGATAGATGTAAACTCTTCACCGCCATTAAATAAGTGTTCGCCCTTTTGTAATGGCCGACTGCGCTTAATAATGCTATCTAGTTTATCAATGTCGCCTATATCTAGGCCAAGAGGTAAGCATAGGTCGTGTAGATTGCAGCTTTGGCAAGCCGTTTTTAAAGCAGATAGTTTAATAGGTGTCGTAGTCATAATTATTTAGCTATAGCCGATTTCGTTGCTTATTTTATTAAGTCTATCCGATAAGCCTAGTAAAGGTAAGGCTTATTTTCCTCCTCCCATACAAGGTGGAGACTGCGGTGCGGCACCTTTTTCTGCCCATTCTTCAGGGCTCATGGTATGTAACGCAAGAGCGTGTATTACATTTAGCTCTTCCGCTAATATCTTATTAATAAGGCGATGACGAGCCACCAGCATTTTTCCAGTAAACTCATCTGCGACTGCAATGACTTTAAAGTGAGATTCTGATCCGGGAGGAACGTTGTGCATATGGCTTTCATTAATTACTTCAAGGTGCTGAGGTTTAAGCGATTGTTCTAATTTTTCGGTAATTTCGTCTTGTATGCTCATATTTATTCTATCTAGTGTAAAAATCATCTTTAAATTAGTGCATTGCAGCAACAATCCGCCAAGTGATTTTGTTTGAGGGGGCTTGGTGCTTAATATACCAAGAATGTTACGTAATGGTGAGTGCATTGAGGATAATAATGATTGAGTATAGATCTAGAGATAAAACGCAGGCAAAAAAAAGAGCGAGCTAGCACAAGGTGCCAACCCACTCTTTACTCCCCCCCAGGAGATTCACTTCACACAAGGAGAGTACCTATTTCGTTGGTACTCCCCCAGGAGATTCTTCACATACTGGTTGAGTACTCATTTCGTTGGTACTCAACCAGAAGATTCTTTACTCGACTGAGAAAACACTAGTTTTGTTAGTATTCCCCCAGGAGATTCTTTATATCAGATTGTGTAAATCTGTATGTTCGCTTAGCTTATATTAGGGAGTGATTGATGTATCTTGATCTAGATCAATAAAAAAGTAGTTTGTCGTTTCTTCTGTGGAATTGTTTGTCTTTGATTATTCACCCGTGAAAGCTTGCCACTCATCATCCTGAAACAGTTCTAAGCCACTGAAATTACGTTTGTAATCCATTTTAGGATGGCCATCAATCCAGTAACCTAGATAGACATGAGGCAGGTGATAAATCTGAGATAGCCATATCTGTTGTAATACCGCAAAAGTACCAAGGCTGCGCTTGCTCTGCTCAGGTTCAAAAAAGGTATAAACCGCGGATGGTCCCGTTGACAAAACATCAACCACGGCTACGTTGACAAGCGTGCCATCTAAGCGAGATTCTATAAAGATGCAGGCTTTCCATTCATTAAGTAAAAAACTATTGAAGTCTTCCCTCGTTGGGTTGGACATGCTGCCGTCCTGGTGGCGATTATTCAAGTAACGTTGATAGAGTGAAAAATACTCTTCTTTGAATCGGGCATCTACGAGATGGGTAGTTAAGTCGTTATTTTTTTTTAAACAGCGACGTTGGTTTTTGCTAGGTTTGAATTGTTCAACATTAATACGGCTGGGCATGCAGGCACGGCAGGCTTTACAGTGTGGTCGATAAACAAAATTACCACTGCGTCGAAAACCTATGCTAATGAGCATGCTATACAGAGAAGCAGTCATTTCCACTTGTGGGTCGGGGATTAAGTTGGACGTCATGCGGTCATCGTAATACCCGCACTCATGTTCAGCGGTTATATAGAGTTTCAAGTTTTGCGAACTCATTCTGGCATTAAACCGTCAGGCTACTTTCTGAGGTGTGATCATCAATATACTCGTTAATTTTGTATTGTAGGTAGAACACCTGAAACAGAAAGGTAAAGATACCATTAAGCCAAAACAGGCTTTTTTCGCCAGCCAGAGTAATGCTGTGAATACGGTTACGTAGTAAAAATACCCAATATAGATTTCCCAGGCTGAAGCACAGCCCACTTATAGTCACCAATTCACGATATTCCATATTTTCAGGATTGCTTCCACTCATTATGGAAAAAATAAAATTGATGAGTAATAAACCAATAATTGCATGCGGTACGGCCATGGGTATTTTTTTATCATGTACCTGATTGATAATTTGTGTTCGCGTATATAACCAGTAGGTGCCGTATAGGCCAAGGCTGAGAATGCTATATAACACAATAGTCAGGGTAGGTATGCGCGGTAGGCGTTGCATTGGGCCGCTTGGAGAAACATTATTATCACTGCTTGAGTTGGGGGGAATCTCTGGCTCTGAATCGTCGGTATTATTGGGTGTTTGATTAGGATGTTCCATTCGGTGTAAGTGTTTAACCTGTAATTGAATGATAATTGCATCGATTATATAAAACATCGCAATATAAGTATTTGTTTTTATGAGTATTTAGAACTTTAAGTATCTAGTTTCGAGGGGTAAAGATTTGCTTTTCTAACAATGGTATAATTCGCGCCCTTAATAATCATTGGTTTTGGTAGAGATATGAGTCGCGATACTCGCATAGAACAACTTCAGCAGGCCCTTGCGCAGCGCATTTTAGTTTTAGATGGCGGCATGGGAACCATGATCCAAAGTTATAAGCTGGAAGAAGCCGATTATCGTGGAGAACAGTTTGCTGATTGGCCATCCGACTTAAAGGGTAATAATGACCTTTTAACGTTAACGCAACCAACGATTATTCGTGATATTCATACGGCGTATTTAAATGCCGGAGCAGATATCGTAGAGACAAATACTTTCAACGGCACATCTATTGCGATGGCCGACTACAACATGGAAGAGATTGTTTACGATTTAAATTTTCAAGGTGCAAAATTGGCGCGTGAAGCTGCCGATGCCGTTGCAACTGCCGAGAAGCCACGCTTTGTAGCGGGGGTGTTAGGTCCCACCAACCGTACAGCCTCTATTTCACCGGATGTAAATAACCCGGGTTACCGTAATACCAACTTCGACGAATTGGTTGTTGCCTATACCGAAGCCATTAAAGGTTTAGTGGATGGCGGTTCAGATATTCTATTAGTCGAAACCATCTTCGATACACTGAATGCAAAAGCCGCATTGTTTGCCATCATGAAATATTTTGATGATCACAATGTGACACTGCCAGTGATGATTTCTGGCACCATTACCGATGCATCAGGCAGAACATTATCCGGCCAAACGGCACAGGCATTTTGGAATTCAGTACGTCATGTAAACCCCATTAGTTTTGGTTTTAACTGCGCCTTGGGTGCCGGTGAATTACGTCAGTACGTTGCAGAAATGTCGGGTATTGTTAACTGTAATATCAACGCGCACCCCAATGCAGGTTTGCCCAATGAGTTTGGTGAGTATGACGAATCACCTGAAGAAATGGCGGCACAAATTGAAGAGTGGGCAAGTTCAGGTTTCTTAAATATTATTGGTGGCTGTTGCGGAACAGCCCCGGCACATATAAAAGCCATTGCTGAGCGTGTTGCAAAATATCCACCGAGAAAAATTCCAGATGTAAAAGTTGAATGTCGGCTAAGTGGTTTGGAGCCACTCACGATTAATGAGCAATCATTATTTGTGAATGTCGGTGAACGAACCAATGTAACCGGTTCTGCAAAATTCAAACGCTTAATTCTTGAAGATGAGTACGAAGCCGCATTAGATGTTGCACGTGAACAAGTAGAAAACGGCGCGCAGATTATTGATGTGAATATGGACGAAGGCATGTTGGATGGTGAGAAAGCCATGGTGACATTCTTAAATCTAATTGCCTCTGAGCCAGATATTTCTCGCGTACCGGTGATGATAGATTCATCCAAGTGGCACATTATTGAAGCCGGTCTTAAATGTATACAAGGTAAAGGCATTGTTAACTCAATTAGTTTAAAAGAAGGCGAAGATAAATTTATCGAGCAAGCCAAACTAATTCGTCGTTATGGTGCAGCGGCCATTGTTATGGCATTTGATGAAACAGGACAGGCAGATACAAAAGAACGTAAAATCGAAATTTGTACGCGTGCCTATAAAGTATTAACTGAAGTGGTGGGCTTCCCACCAGAAGATATTATTTTTGACCCGAATATATTTGCCGTGGCAACGGGTATAGAAGAACATAATAACTATGGCGTCGATTTTATTGAAGCCACAGAAGTGATTAAGAAAACTCTGCCGCATGCGATGGTGTCTGGTGGTGTTTCGAATGTGTCATTCTCTTTCCGTGGTAATAATCCAGTACGTGAAGCGATTCACGCGGTGTTTTTATATCATGCGATAAAAGCTGGTATGGATATGGGTATAGTGAATGCAGGCCAGTTGGCGGTGTTTGATGACCTGCCGGAAGAGTTGCGCGAACATGTAGAAGATGTGGTGCGCAATCTAAGAGATGACTCTACCGAACGCTTATTAGATATCGCCGATAATTATAAAGGTGATGGTAGCGGTGGTAAAAAAGTAGAAACACTTGAATGGCGTGAGTTCGAAGTAAGTAAGCGAATTGAACATGCGCTTATAAAAGGCATAGACGCTTTTATTGTTGAAGATACAGAAGAAGCTCGAACCAGTTTTGCTCGCCCAATTGAAGTAATTGAAGGTCCGTTAATGGACGGCATGAACGTAGTTGGCGATTTGTTTGGTGACGGTAAAATGTTTTTACCACAAGTAGTTAAGTCTGCACGTGTTATGAAAAAAGCGGTTGCGCATTTGATTCCATATATCGAAGCTGAAAAAGATGGCAAGGCGCAATCGAACGGCAAGATTTTAATGGCCACGGTAAAAGGTGACGTGCATGACATCGGTAAAAATATTGTAGGTGTTGTGCTGCAGTGTAATAACTTCGAAGTGATAGATATGGGCGTAATGGTACCCGCCGCTAAGATTATAGAAAAAGCCAAAGAAGAAAATGTAGATATCATTGGTTTAAGTGGTTTGATTACACCGTCGCTAGATGAAATGGTGCACATGGCAAAAGAGCTACAACGATTAGAAATGGATGTTCCATTAATGATTGGTGGAGCAACAACATCGAAAGCGCATACCGCTGTAAAAATTGAGCAGAATTATAAAGGCCCCACGGTTTGGGTTAAAGACGCCTCGCGAGCCGTTGGTGTTGCACAGAAATTAATCTCTGAAGATATGAAAGCTGATTTTGTAAAAGAGTTACGTGAAGATTACGATCAGGTGCGAATTAATCACGCGGGTCGCCGGAAGAAAACCAACTGGGCAAATTTGCAAGAAGCGCGTGATAACAAAGTGAAAATCAATTGGGAAAGTAGCGATATCGGCACGCCAGCCTTTACCGGTGTTAAAGTGTTTGAAGATTATCCGCTGGATGAAATTAAAGACTACATCGACTGGACGCCATTCTTTTATGCATGGGAATTAAAAGGTCGTTATCCAAAAATTTTAACCGATGCTGAAAAAGGCGAAGAAGCGACTAAGTTATTTAAAGACGCTAAAATCATGCTGGATAAAATCATTAATGAAAAATGGTTACAGGCAAATGCAGTGGTGGGCGTGTTCCCCGCGAACATGGTTAATGATGATGATGTAGAAATTTATACAGATGCTAGTCGTAGTAAAGTAACCACTACGCTTAACTTTTTACGCCAGCAAACACAGCAGCCTCCAGGTAGACCTAATCATTGCTTAAGTGATTATATTGCGCCTAAAGAAACGCAATTAAATGATCACATTGGTGCATTTGCGGTTACTACGGGTATTGGCATTGAAGAACATGTAAAACGCTTTGAAGCGGATCATGATGATTATAATGCGATCATGATAAAAGTATTAGCCGATCGTTTAGCCGAAGCATTCGCTGAATTAATGCATAAACGTGTGCGTAAAGAGTTTTGGGCATATGCTGCTGATGAAACATTAGAAAGTGATGCTTTGATTGCAGAAGAATATAAAGGGATTCGCCCAGCACCGGGTTACCCAGCATGCCCTGATCACACTGAAAAAGCCAAGTTATGGGATTTAATTGCAGCAGATAAAAATGCGGATATAACGATTACTGAAAGTTTTGCCATGCTACCTGCAGCCTCTGTTAGTGGTTGGTACTTCAGTAATCCTGAATCAAAATATTATGCCGTAGCAAAAATAAATCGCGAACAGGTTGAAGATTATGCCAAGCGTAAAGGCATGACAATGGCAGAGGCAGAGCGTTGGTTGTCACCTAATCTTGGTTATGATACATAGGCGTTTTTAGAACTGTACGTAATTAAAAACGGCCATCATATGATGGCCGTTTTTTTTGAATAATATTTTTTAAATCCCTGGTATTTCGATAAGCAGACTGCAAAGAAACAGAGCTAATTGCCTTGATTTTCAGAAGTTCTAAATTAGTTCTAACCTTTAAGTTTTATTATTATGAGTTTGTAAATCATTTACCAACAGTTGTTTAAGCTCAGTGATCTCGTTTCTTAAGGACTTCATTTCCTGATGCAAATCAGCTTCAATATGCTCCTGTGTTTGTTGTAGAGCATCAACCGTTTCCTGATGTTCCGCCTCGCTGTAGTTTTGCATAGCACTAACAATAATAGCGATAAACAGATTCAGCATAGTGAAGGTGGCAACCATAATGAAAGGAACAAAAAAGGCCCAGGCAAGAGGGTAGGTTTCCATCACTGGTCGAACGATACCCATTGACCAACTTTCCAAAGTCATAATCTGGAACAGCGTATAGAATGAGCTGCCCAGAGAGCCGAACCATTCTGGAAAAGCCGTACCAAAAAGATTCGTGGCGATGACGGCGAACACATAATAAAAAACCAGCAGCATGAGACCAATTGAGCCTAAGCCGGGAATCGCATCCAATAATGCACCCACCACTCTGCGCATGGAAGGTACCATGGTGAGTAGTCGCAGCACCCTCAATACTCTCAAGGCACGTAATACGGAGAAAGGACCAGATGCCGGAATTAATGCAATAGCTACTACCGTAAAATCAAACAGGCTCCATGGGTCACGCCAGAAATTCATCCGATATACAAATAAACGCAGGCTGATTTCAACCACAAATATGGCGAGAATTAACTGATCGAGAGCCAGTATGAATGTCCCAGCCATACCCATTACTGTCGGCGATGTTTCCAGACCGAGTAGTACCGCATTAATTAGAATAAGTACAATGATGCTTTTTTGTAGATGGGGATGTTCGATGAACGCCTTTAAATGAGTGCGCATCATCGTCATCAGTTTTGTTTCTCCTCGGGACGTGGCAGCATTATTTTTTCTAGAGTCAGTCCGGTCATGCCGTGAATGGTTCGCCATAGATAATAGAAAATGGCCATCATCATTAGCATTGAAGGGATGGCGATCACCGGATAACTTAATAGTGTCATATGCGCCAGCTCTTCATTAAAAGCAAC
>Ga0316204_10011195_pt1 | contig 11312 bp, 9 predicted proteins | sample 6monrhotite_MG_2_FD_205661 | JGI IMG/M metagenome (GOLD analysis project Ga0316204, IMG submission 205661) | Microbial mat bacterial communities from mineral coupon in-situ incubated in ocean water Damariscotta River, Maine, United States -... | ecosystem: Environmental > Aquatic > Marine >...
ACGAATGGAACCAGCCGCGATGCTGGTCCGACCCTTCCAGATACAACGAGGCCGGCCATTGCAAATCGTCACGGGCTTCCAGAACGAACGAATGGGTGCAGCCCGAATCGAACCACACATCCAGAATATCGGTGACCTGATCGAAATCATCGGCGTTGTAGGCGTCCCCCAGGAAACGGGTCGGGTCGGACGTAAACCAGGCGTCAGCCCCTTCGGCCTCGACCGCTTCGACGATGCGATTGTAAACATCGGCATCGCGCAACGGTTCCCCGCTTTCCTTGTTAACAAAAACGGTGATCGGCACGCCCCAGGCACGCTGGCGCGACACGCACCAGTCGGGTCGCTGTTCGATCATGCCGCCCAGCCGGTTGCGGCCACTGTCGGGGATAAAGCGGGTATCGTCGATGGCTTTCAGGGCCTTTGCGCGCAGGCCGTTCTTTTCCATGGAAATGAACCACTGCGGTGTGTTGCGGAAGATCAGCGGCGCTTTCGATCGCCAGGAATGGGGATAGCTATGCACAAGCTTGCCCGAAGCCAACAAGCCGCCGCCTTCCAGAAGCGCCTGAATCACCGCCTTGTTGCCGGGATAATACGGCTTGTTCTTGGTGCCAATGGCCATCACTTCAATGCCGGCGAACAGGCCCACATGATCCAGAAACTTGCCATCGGCAGCAACCGTATCGGGAACGGCAATGCCATTGGCCATGCCCAGTTCCCAGTCATCAGCACCATGCCCCGGTGCGATGTGGACGAAACCGGAACCGGTATCGACTTCGACGAAGTCGGCAGCCAGCATGGGCACGTCATAGCCGTAATAGTCATGCTGGGCGTGCAGCGGGTGGCGACAAATGGTGCCCGTCAGGTCAGAACCCTTCAGGGTCTGAAGAATTTCATGGGCCGTGATCCCGGCGGCCTGGCACACGTCGCCAATCAGCGCCTTGGCGATGACCATGCGTTCGCCGACCCGGGCCTGACTTTCTTCGCCACATTGCGTGACATTAAGAACCACGTAGTCCACATCCGCGCCAAAGGCGAGGGCCCGGTTGCCAGGGATGGTCCAGGGCGTCGTCGTCCAGATGACGATGCTGGTATTTTCCAGCCCGTCGCACGAGGTGGAGGCGACGGGAAACCGCACAAAAATCGTGTTCGACGTATGATCGTGGTATTCGACTTCGGCTTCCGCCAATGCGGTCTTTTCGACAATGGACCACATGACGGGCTTGGCACCCTTGTAGAGCGAGCCATCCATGAGGAATTTTCCCAGTTCACGGACGATCTGTGCCTCGGCGGCATAGGCCATGGTGGTGTAGGGATTGTCCCAATCACCGACGACACCCAGGCGCTTGAACTGCTGACGCTGTTCGTTAATCCAGAAATCGGCGAATTCGCGACATTCCTGACGGAATTCAACGATCGGAACCTCGTCCTTGTCCTTGCCTTCGGCGCGATACTTTTCTTCGATCTTCCATTCAATGGGCAGGCCGTGGCAATCCCAGCCCGGAACGTAATTGGCATCCTTGCCCAGCATCTGTTGCGAACGCACGATGACGTCTTTGAGGATTTTGTTCAGGGCCGTGCCGATGTGCAGGTTGCCGTTGGCATAAGGCGGGCCATCATGGAGGATGAATTTTTCGCGGCCTTTACTGCCATCGCGCAGCTTACGGTAGAGATCAAACTGCTGCCAACGTTCCAGGGTTCCGGGTTCGCGAGCAGCCAGCCCGGCTTTCATGGGGAAGTCGGTCTTTGGCAGGAAAAGTGTGGATTTGTAGTCAACGGTCATCGGTCAAAGCTCACAGGGTCAAAAATATTTGAAAATCAGAACAAATCGGGCATCCCCTCGCCGCACGGTGCCGTTTCGGCCCGTGGCGGGGGTCAGATAATTCGCTTGAAGCCTTGAACTATAAACCGGTTTGACATGGCCCGGACTATAAAAGCGTCATCGGTAAAAGGCAAGGCGACTCCGGGCTTTCCTACGGTTTCAAAATGTCCTTCGCCCGCTCGCCGTCAACGGCAATTTGCGCCTTCAGTGCGTCCAGCCCATCAAACTTCTGTTCCGGACGCAGGTAATCAACCAGTGCCACCCGCAGGTGCCGGTTGTAAAGATCACCGTCAAAATCGAACAGGTGGACTTCCAGCACCAGGTCTTCGCCATCGAACGTTGGCCGAACGCCAAGGTTGGCGACGCCATCGTGCCAGACCGTTTGGCTGCCATCGTCAATGCCGGCCCGGACCGCATAAACGCCGCGCGCCGGTTGCAGGTATTCCCCCAACCGCAGGTTCGCCGTTGGGAAGCCGATGGTCCGGCCGCGTTGATCGCCTTGTTCGACACGGCCTTCAATTTCAAACGGACGACCCAGGACGCCCGCGGCACCTTTGGGGTCGGCGGCGGCCAGGCACTTGCGCACACGGGTCGATGAATAGATTTTTTCGCCATCATCGACGGCACTGACGCAGGTGAAGTCAAAGCCTTCTTCCTTGCCCTTGTGCAACAGCAGTTCGCAATTTCCGGCCCGCTTGTTGCCAAACACAAAATCATATCCCGACACCACATGACGGGCGGCCAGACCGTTAATCAACACATCACTGATGAAACGTTCGGCGGACAACCTGGCGAATTCAGGATCAAAATGCAGCACAAACAGGGCATCGACACCCAGTTCTTCAATTTGCCGGGTTTTGATACGAAACGGGGTCAGGCGAAAAGGATCGCCACCGGGGCTGAAAATTTCGCGCGGGTGCGGCTCGAACGTCAGGACCGCCCAGGGAATACCACCATCACGGGCGATCCGCCCGGCTTCACGAATAACCGCCTGATGTCCCTTGTGGATGCCGTCGAAATTCCCGATGGCAACGGCAGAGCCCTTTACAGTATCGGGAAGATCTTCAAAGTGTCGGTAAATTTGCATGGCGGCAAGAAAGTGTCCTGAGCACCCGGTTGGGTCAAGAAAAAAGGGAGGTCGGCGCGATCAGCCGCGGGATGGGACCATGACCGTAGCATCGCCATCGATTACCGTTTTGTTGCCAACCATGCACATCGTCTTCAATTCGACAAATTTCTTTTCCGGTATCAATTTCGTCACGGTCACCCGGGCGGTCACCGTATCACCGGATTTGACCGGCGCCTTGAAACGAAGGGATTGGCCAACATAGATACAGCCCGGCCCCGGCAATTTGGTGCCGACCACGGTCGAGATAAAACTGGCAACCAGCATGCCGTGGGCGATGCGCCCTTCAAACATGGTTTCGCTGGCAAATTCATGGTTCAGGTGAACCGGGTTGATATCGCCCGAAATTCCCGAAAACATGACAATATCGGCATCCGTAAGGGTTTTTCCGTAGACATCGGTCATGCCCACTTCCAGGTCTTCGTAATAGTAGCCATGCAGTTCGTCTTTGGTGGCTTTTGAATTCGGCATCGGAACATCCCGTACAAATTAAAGTGGCGCAGAAACTGTAATTGTGCAGCGCACAAATTATCAGGTCGGAATGTACTTCATATTCGCACGGCCACACAACACATTGCTCATGGTTGCTAGGCCATTTCAATTTAGCTCCCAACTTGCTATTAAAAGCATATGAGGAAGAAACACCAAGCCCCCGCAACCCGTCATCGATTCATCGCCCTGTTCGGTTTTTTGGGAGTGTTTCTGCTGTTGCCCCCAGGCGCGCGGGCGGGCGATCCCCCCACGCTGGAAATGCCAATTCGCTGCATTCCGGGGCAAGACTGCTGGTTGGTCAATTATGTCGATCTGGACCCAGGGACAGGCGTGCGCGATTACACGTGCGCCAAGGCGTCCTATGACGGTCATAAGGGCACCGATATCGCCATCGTCGATGCCGCGGCCATGCGCGACGGCGTACCGGTCTATGCGGCAGCGGCGGGGATCGTGCGCGGTGCGCGCAATACCATGAAAGATATCAATTTCAAACAAAATGGCGGTCGTGACTCCGTCGCCAACAGGGAATGCGGCAACGGCGCGTTGATCGATCACGGCGATGGCTGGGAGACCCAGTATTGCCACATGATGAAAGGCAGCGTCATCGTTCGCCCCGGCGACAAGGTTTCCTCCGGGCGGCAACTGGGGCTGGTCGGCCTGTCGGGCCTGACCGAATTCCCGCATATCCACATGCAGGTTAAATACAAGGGCGAAATCGTCGATCCCTTCGTCGGCCTTAAGCGCAAAACGGATTGCGGGGCCGGCGAGAACCCGTTGTGGAGCGATCAGGCCATCGCCGCCATGGCCTACCGGCCAACTGCCATTTTCAACGCCGGATTTGCCTCAACTACGCCGAATTCGCGCTTTGCCCGCGAAGGGCTATATGGCGAAGAATACCTGCTCGACACATCCCCCGTGATCGCCCTTTGGGCCGACATGTACTGGGTCAAGGCAGGCGACAAGATCACCTTCCTGATCGTCGGACCTGACGGGAAGTCGCTGGTGGGTCATTCATCCGTTTTGAAAAAGCCCGAAGCCCGCCGGTTTGTTTTTGCAGGACTCAGACGCAAGGACACCGGCTGGATCAAGGGAAGCTATACCGGAACAATCACGCTGACCCGCCCCGGTACCGACGAAACCATTTCCGTCGTCCGGGTCATTGACGTCAACTAGGCGTTGTTACTTGCGGCCCGACCGTCGTCGCACCAGGCGCGGGGCAGACCGCATGGAAATATAGCCTTTTTTAACTTTCGCCGGGGCTTCGGCCTTTTCTGGTTCGGCTGTTTGCAGCTCTTTGGGAATTCCTTGAGGCGGCGTCGTCTTTAGGAAATCACCGTCATCAAACAGGGCCGAACTGTGCGCCCTGTTGGCACACCTGACTTCGATCAGGCGCAGTGTGTTTTTCACCGTCGGATGACGATTGGGCACAGCCATACCGGCCAGCAAATGCTGGCGGGCAATGGACTTAAGGTTCTGGTTGATATCGGCGAACTTCATTTTTGGTTCGCACCACCGGGCATACGAGGCAATCGTCCACGGATGCGCCGGCAGGGGGCTTAAGCCCCTGGGCTGACACCAGCGTTTAAAATCCGCCCAGGCTTTTCCTTGCAGGAGTGACGACAATATTGCGTTTCCGGTCTATCCGCGTTGCCGGTTGACAATAACGCCTTCGACGCTTTTAGAACAGCCCGGCAATGCGCCCATCTGCATCAATATAAATACTGTTGGCCGCCGGCACCCGGGGCAGGCCCGGCATGGTCATAATGTCACCACAGACAACAACCAGGAATTCCGCACCTGCGGACAGTCGCACCTCGCGGATCGGCACGACATGGCCCGTTGGCGCGCCCAAAAGGTTGGGATCGGTGGAAAAGCTGTACTGGGTTTTTGCCATACAGACGGGGAAATGGCCATAATCCTTTTGGTAGGCCTCTATTTGCTGCCGGATTTTCTTGTCGGCAATGATGTCATCGGCACCGTAAAGAGACGTGGCGATGGTGCGGATTTTGTTCCACAGGGTCATTTCGTCGGGATACAGCGGATGGAAGCTGGATTTTCCTTTTTCGATCACCTTGACCGCCGTTTTCGCCAGTTCTTCGGCCCCGGCACCGCCATTGGCCCAGTGATCGGATTCAACGGCGACAATGCCCAATTCTGCGCATTTTTCCTTAACTACGGCGACTTCGGCCGGCGTATCGGCAGAAAACTTGTTAATCGCAACGATTGGCGGCACGCCAAAATGGCGAATGTTGGAAACATGGCGTTCCAGGTTGGCCAGCCCGGCTTCAACCGCTTCGATATTTTCTTCCTTCAAATCCTTGCGCTCGACACCGCCGTGCATTTTAAGCGCCCGAATGGTCGCCACCAGGACCACCAGGTCGGGTTTCAGGCCAGCCTTGCGGCATTTGATGTCAAAAAATTTCTCGGCCCCCAGGTCGGCACCGAAACCGGCTTCGGTGACCACGTAATCGGTCAGCTTAAGGGCAGTTTTGGTGGCAATGATGGAATTGCAGCCATGGGCGATGTTGGCAAACGGGCCCCCGTGAATGAAGGCCGGGTTGTTTTCCAGCGTCTGCACCAGGTTGGGCATCATGGCGTCTTTCAAAAGCGCCGACATGGCACCATGGGCCTTCAAATCCTTGGCCGTTACCGGATGACGGTCACGGCCTTCGCCGACGATGATATTGCCCAGGCGACGCTGCAGATCTTTCAAGTCTTTTGACAGGCACAGGATGGCCATGACTTCCGAGGCCACGGTGATATCAAACCCGCCCTGACGGGGCGCACCGTTGGCGACACCGCCCAGCGATGTGACAATATCGCGCAACGACCGGTCGTTCATATCCATGGCACGACGCCAGGTAATACGGCGGTTATCAAGTAACGTATCGCTATATTCGCGCCAGTGGATGTGATTGTCGATCATCGCTGACAGCAAATTGTTGGCGGCCCCAATGGCATGGAAATCACCGGTGAAATGCAGGTTGATGTCTTCCATGGGCACAACCTGGGAATAGCCCCCCCCCGCGGCCCCGCCCTTCAAGCCAAAGCACGGGCCAAGGCTGGGCTCGCGCAGGCAGATCATGGCTTTTTTGCCAATTCGGTTCAGACCGTCACCAAGGCCAACCGTCGTCGTCGTCTTACCTTCACCGGCCGGCGTGGGAGAAATCGCCGTTACCAGAATCAATTTGCCGTCAGGTTTTTTTTCCAGGCTTTTAATGAAATCCAGCGAGATCTTGGCCTTGTGGTGACCATAGGGTTCCAGATGCTCGTCCTTGATGCCCAATGCATCGGTGGCGATCTTGGAGATCGGCAGCATCTTTGCCACCTGGGCGATTTCGATGTCGCTTTTAGGCTTTTTATGCTGGTCGTTTTTGCCTGCCGGTGCTTTTTTCGTTTTACCCTTTGTCGCGGCCATGAATCGTCTCCCTGTTAAAACCCTGTATAGATACTGACAGAATTGACACCCTTTTGGGTAGGGCCTTCCGGCCCTGAAGCGACATTTCCTGACGTATTTCGGTCTTAATGAGAGAGTTTCAGGAGGTTCCGTCTTCCAGCGAATACCCCTCGCCGCGAACTGTACGAATAACGTCGGCGGCACCGTGCGCGTTTATCGCCACGCGAAGCCTGCGAACATGTACATCGACGGTGCGGTCTTCCACATAGACCTCTCTTCCCCAGGCCAGGTCGAGCAAGCGATCACGGGACAACACCCTGCCCGGACGTTCCAGAAAAGCCTTTAGCAAACGAAATTCCGTCGGCCCCAGATGAATGGAATTGCCGGCCCTGACTACCTTGTGGGCGGCCAGATCCATTTCAATATCACCGCAGGATAAACTTTCGCCGGCAAGATCAGGGTTCATACGACGCAGTAGGGCGCGCACGCGGGCCACCATTTCTCGCGGCGAGAACGGCTTGACCATATAGTCATCGGCACCGCTGTCGAGCCCCTGAACGCGGTCATTTTCTTCGCCCCGCGCCGTCAGCAGAATGATCGGAATGTTTTTCGTCGTCGCCCCTTCACGCAAACGATGGCAAAGATCAATGCCGCTTAACCCCGGCAACATCCAATCAAGAATGGCCAAATCCGGTATTTGCTCTCGCGCCAGGGCCAGCCCTTCTTCACCATCTTCGGCGATCAACGTTCGAAAGCCAGCCTTTTCCAGGTTGTAGCTGAGCATTTCGGCTTGCGGCGCTTCATCTTCAACGATCAGTACAAGTGCTTCCATCAGCTATCTGTCCTCAAGGCCCTGTCACCGGGTCCGGTTCGACGACCGTTGTGCTGGTCTGGTCATCTTTTTGACGTTCATCCTGGGGAATATCGCCATGGGCGATGAAATGAACATATTCGGCAATGTTTGTCGCGTGATCCCCCATGCGTTCGATGTTCTTGGCGATGAACAGCAGATGCGTGCATGGCGTAATATTGCGCGGGTCTTCCATCATATAGGTCAGCAGCTCGCGAAATAAACTGGTGTGCAGCTGGTCAACCTCCTTGTCCTTGGCCCTGACATCGGCGGCTTTATCGGCATCCCGTTCGACATAAGAATCCAGAACATTCTTGATCATGCCCTGAACCAGGTCGGCCATGCGTGAAATGGTTTTGGACGCGCCACCGACCGGTTCGGATTGCATCAGGGTAATGGCCCGTTTGGCGACGTTCTTGGCATAATCGCCGATCCGTTCAAGATTGCTTGCCGTTTTCAAACCGGCAATGACCGCGCGCAGGTCTTCCGCCATGGGCTGGCGCAAAGCCAGCAAGTTAATGGCGCGGTTATCTAGATCCATTTCCATTTGATCAAGGGCCGCATCATTGGCAATGACCGTGCGGGCCAAATCGATGTCGCGCCTGACAAGGGCTTCAATGGCATCGGCCAATTGCTGTTCCGCCACCCCGCCCATTTCGGCGATAATGGTTTCCATATGGTCCAGTTCGTCATCGAATGACTTGACGATATGTTCCTTGGGCATGGTCGTTTCCTTTTCAAAATCGCCGGGCTGTGTCAGCCGATGCGACCGGTAATGTAGGCCTGTGTGCGATCGTCTTCGGGCGTCGTGAATATCTTCTTGGTATCCCCTTTTTCGACCAGCACCCCCATATGAAAAAACGCTGTCGTTTGCGAAACCCGGGCCGCCTGCTGCATGGAATGGGTCACCATGACAATGGTATAGTTTTCACGAAGATCGTCGATCAATTCTTCTATTCTTGCCGTCGCGATCGGGTCAAGCGCCGAACAGGGTTCGTCCATCAAGATAACATCGGGTGAAACAGCAATGGCGCGCGCAATGCACAATCGCTGCTGCTGACCACCCGAAAGACCCGTTCCCGGTGCCTGCAATCGGTCTTTGACTTCATCCCACAAACCGGCGCGAACCAGACTGGTCATGACGATTTCATCCAGCGTCGCCTTATCTGTCGCCAGACCGTGGATACGGGGACCATAGGCGACGTTGTCGTAGATCGACTTGGGAAACGGGTTTGCTTTTTGAAAGACCATACCAACCCGACGGCGCAGGGAAACCACATCGAGCGCTTTATCGATTATTTGTTCTTTGTCCATTTCAATGCTGCCGCTGACCTGACACCCATCGATCACATCGTTCATACGGTTGATGCACCGAAGGAAGGTCGATTTGCCACACCCCGACGGGCCGATCAGCGCCGTTACCTGGTGTTCGGGAATATCCAGGTCGATACCGAACAGAGCCTGCTTGTCGCCATAAAAGACGTTGATATCGCGGGCCATAACCTTGACCGAAACCCCTTTGGGTACGGCGTGCAAATATGACGTTTCATGTTGTACGTTCATGACTTCTTCCAGTTAACCTTTCTTACCACCGACGTTCAAATTTTTTCCTGAGAATCACCGCCGAAAGGTTCATGACGATCAGGAAGGCCAGCAGGACAAGAATCCCCGCCGCCGTTTTGGCGACGAATGCGCGTTCGGGGCTATCCGCCCAGATAAAGATTTGCACCGGCAATGTGGTCGCCGGGTCCATCACACCGGCGGGAATATCAACAATAAAAGCGATCATGCCGATCATCAGCAAGGGGGCGGTTTCGCCCAAGGCCTGTGCCAAACCGATAATGGCACCTGTCATGATGCCGGGCATGGCCAGCGGCAGGACATGGTGGAACACCGCCTGCATGCGCGTCGCTCCCAAGCCCAGCGCCGCCTGAAATATGGACGGCGGCACCGCTTTCAAGGCCGACCGGGCGGCGATAATAATGGTCGGCAGGGTCATCAACGCCAAAACCATACCGCCAACCAGCGGTGCGGAGCGGGGCAGCCCTAAAACGTTCAGGAACACGGCCAACCCCAGCAGGCCGAACACGATGGACGGCACGGCGGCCAGGTTGTTGATGTTGATTTCAATAAAATCCGTGAACCTGTTTTTAGGCGCGAAGGCTTCAAGATAAATGGACGACAACACGCCAATGGGAAAGGCCAGCCCGAAACAGACCAGCAAAGTGTAGAACGAGCCCTTGACCGCGCCCAGGATCCCGGCCATTTCCGGCTCGCGGGAATCGCCCCCGCTGAAAAAGCGGCTGTTGAAACGAAGTTCGATCAGGCCTTTCGCCATCAATGCGTCGATCCAGCCGATCTGTTTATCATCGAGTTGACGTTCGTTTTCGGCCAGGGCCTTGTCGATCTGGCCTTTGACATACATGTCGGCATCGTCCGATACGGGCAAGGACACCAAAAGCGTTTGCCCGATGATTGCAGGGTCGGCAAGGACCATGTCGCGCAGTTCGAACCCGGCACCGGGGCTGAGCAATTTATTCAGGTTTCTTTTGTCGCGGCGCTTGCTGACATCGGGAAAATAACCACGAAGCGCATTGCGCGCCAGCTTCTGGTAGTCAGCACCATACAGTGTCTGCCTGACCCGTTCGCCATCGCCATAGATAATATCGGCATCAAAAACGATGGGCAGGCTTATGTCCGTCTGCCGAAAGGCACTGTGCCCCATGGCGATCAACGAAACAAAAATGCTGCCCAGCATGATCAGCGCCAGGGCAATTGCCGCACCCCCGTACAGGCGGAAACGCCGTTCCGCCCGGTGCCGTTTTTTCAGCATCTTCAATTCCGTATCAGTCATACTTTTCCCGGTATTTTTTGACCACCCGAAGCGCGATCATATTCAGCACCAGGGTGACGGCGAACAACATCAGGCCCAGCGCGAATGCAGCCAGGGTCTTGGGGCTGTCGAATTCCTGATCACCGGTCAACAATGTGACGATCTGCACGGTAACCGTGGTCACCGCTTCTAGCGGGTTCGCCGTCAGGTTGGCCGATAGGCCCGCGGCCATAACAACGATCATGGTTTCGCCAATGGCCCGCGATGTTGCCAGCAACATGGCGCCGACGATGCCGGGCAAGGCCGCCGCCAGAACCACCTTGCGGATGGTTTCAGACCGTGTTCCCCCCAACCCCAAAGAACCGTCGCGCAGGCTTTGCGGTACGGCGCGAATGACGTCATCGGATAAAGACGACACCAGCGGAATGATCATGATGCCCATGGCCAGACCGGCGGCCAGGGCGCTTTCCGATGATATGTCGATGCCAATTTCGGTGCCGCCGCCCCGCAACATGGGCCCCAGAACCAGGGCGGCAAAAAAGCCGTAAACCACGGTTGGAATACCGGCCAGAATTTCCAGCACGGGTTTGATCACATTGCGCACATTGCGCGAAGCGTATTCAGCCAGGTAAATCGCTGACATCAAGCCCAGGGGGGCCGCAACAATCATCGCGATGGCGCTGATCAACAGCGTTCCGGCCAGCAACGGAAGCGCCCCGAACGCGCCGGACGATCCGACCTGATCGGCCCGGATAGCAATTTGCGGGCTCCATTCCAGGCCAAACAGGAAATCAA
>Ga0316204_10011196_pt1 | contig 11312 bp, 9 predicted proteins | sample 6monrhotite_MG_2_FD_205661 | JGI IMG/M metagenome (GOLD analysis project Ga0316204, IMG submission 205661) | Microbial mat bacterial communities from mineral coupon in-situ incubated in ocean water Damariscotta River, Maine, United States -... | ecosystem: Environmental > Aquatic > Marine >...
AATAAGGCTCGACTTTATTTCGTAATACTTATAGACTCTACACTCAAATTTGGGGCTATAGCTCAGCTGGGAGAGCGCAACACTGGCAGTGTTGAGGTCAGCGGTTCGATCCCGCTTAGCTCCACCAAATTCATCCGCTCAAATGCTACTCAATCAAAGCATGCTCTCGATTTTTATACAGAGTTACTTCTAACAAATGGTAAGGCTTTTGGATGGTTTCTAGATGTATGTTTAGGTAATGCTGCAGTGATGTAATTGTTGTAGCTAAGTTTGTAAATATTATATGAGTGTTATTCAATCAAAGCTATGTGGCTAGTTTGTTCACATAGAATAGTCTCATAATTTGATAGTTTATTCTGTTCGTGTAAAAACCAAATAATATAAATGTATTTCACATGGAGTATATAACGTAGCGTATTATGAAAAAATTATTTAAAGATAAAAGAATACTGGTAACGGGATCTTGCGGGACAGTAGGCTCTGAATTAATAGATCAACTATTGACATGTGAAGATTACGATATAAAAGAAATTGTTGGTATTGATAGCAATGAAAGTCAATTATTCTTTCAGGATCAAAAATACTTGAGCGAAGCAAGGGCAAGTTTTTTTGTTGCAGACATCAGAGATCGAAATGAATTAATAAATAAAATGTCGGGTATAGATATTGTATTTCATGCGGCTGCTTTAAAACATGTTATTTTATCTGAAAGATCACCTGAGCAAGCGGTGTTAACAAATATTAAAGGTGTTGAAAATGTTATTAGGGCAGCCAAATCAAATAATGTAGAGGCTGTAATATTTACAAGTTCAGATAAAGCGGTGAATCCAACAAATGTGATGGGTACCACTAAGTTGATGGGTGAAAGGCTCATGACAGCAGCAAATAGTAATAAAAGAGAGCACGGCCCAATATTCACTTCAACGCGGTTTGGTAATGTCTTGGGCTCGAATGGCTCAGTTGTACAAATCTTTAAGCAGCAAATTTCCACTGGTGGCCCTGTTACATTAACAGATAAAAACATGACTCGATTTGTCATGAGTGTGCAAGAGGCAGTGTATCTGGTGATCGATTCTGCACTACAAGCAAAAGGTGGTGAGGTTTTTGTTACGAAAATGCCCGTAATGAGGATCGAGGATCTTGCGCAGGCTATGGTTGAGGTTTTGGCACCTAAATATGGCTATACAAAAGATCAAATTAAAATCGTCGAAGTAGGTGTTAAGCCAGGCGAAAAAATATACGAAGAGCTATTAAGTTCTGAAGAAACGGGTAGGTCAGTTGAGTTAAAGAAATACTTTAGTGTTCTACCTGCTTTTAGAGGGCTCTATACAGATATAAATTACGAATATGATGATATCTGTAATACAAATATTGACGATCCATATGTATCTGAAAAGATACCGGCATTATCTGTTGATGAAATAAAAAGCTTCCTGGAAAGTAATAATTTATTTGAATAAGGAGGTAGGTGGTGTCTCATATTCTGATTTTGGGTGGTGATGGATATCTAGGGTGGCCTACAGCAATGTACTTTTCAGCTAAGGGTTACGAAGTAACGGTAGTTGATAATTATTTTAGGCGACACATATGCGATGAACTTGATATTTCAATGCTTTATACAGTTCCAAACTTAGCCGAAAGGGCGAGAATTTGGCATGAAAAAACAGGCTATGAAATAAAGGTTGTGATTGGTGATTTGACAAATCCAGATTTGATGAGGGGTTTGTTTACAGGTGATGTTTTATATTTATGGTGCATAAATAAAGGATTTACTGGAATTCCAGATACTGTTGTGCAGTATGCAGAACAGCCATCCGCGCCTTATTCATTAATGAATTATAAGACGGCTAATCATACATTAAGTAATAATTTACTGGTTACTAATAACTTAATGTTTGCTATTAAAGATTTTGCTAGGGATTGTCATGTAATAAAGCTTGGTACCATGGGAGAGTATGGTACTCCTAATATTGACATTGAAGAAGGTTGGATAGAAATAGAGCATAAAGGCAGAAAAGATAAATTTCTATTTCCAAGGCAGGCAGGCTCTATATATCACACCTCTAAAATCATGGACACGGATTTGTTTTGGTTTGGAGTGCGCTCATGGGACTTGAAGGTAACTGATCTAATGCAAGGGCCTGTTTATGGTGTTGAGACAGATGAGTCGCTCGTTGATGAACGGCTTAAAACAATTTTCAATTATGATGAATTATTCGGCACTATCATTAATAGGTTTGTAACTCAGGCAGTGAAAGGTTATCCACTAACAGTTTACGGTAAGGGAGGACAAACGAGAGGATTTCTGAATATCAAGGATACGTTGCAATGTGTGCATGCAGCAGAGAGAAATCCTGCAGAAAAAGGTGAAATGAAGATTTTTAATCAAATAATGGAAACTTTTTCGGTTAATGAACTTGCCGTATTGACAAAAAGTATTGGGGACGAATTAGGATTTAATGTTCGAGTGGAAAGTGTGGAAAACCCAAGAATAGAGCTTGAAGAACATTACTACAACCCTGTATACCAAGGATTAGTAGAGTTGGGAGTTAAGCCTCATCTTTTAACCAGGGAAATGATGGTATCAATGTTTAATGAGGTTGCTAAGCATCAGGCAAATATAAGAGAAGACGTAATATTCAACGGAGTTCGTTGGTAGTTTAAATGGTAATAAGAAGGTATGATTTCTTTAACAGTAGTGCCTTTTTATGCTAAAAGTTTCTATTGTTGTACTATTTATAAAAGTAGTGACTCTCAGTTGCGTGTTGTTCTACACACAACTGATAACAAATAATTTTAATAAAACTACAGCCGGTGAAGTGTTTTGGATTATTTCTACAGTGACCTTCGTTGCCGTGTTGTCAAGATTAGGGCTTGATCGTGTACTGCTCAGGTATCTGATAGATGCTAATTCAAAAGCGGATAGTAAGCTAATAGGGAGACTAATTGGTACTGCATTTAGAAAAATAGGCAGCTACTCTTTATTGTTGTCGTTTTTGGCAGGTGGAGTTATTTACGTAAATAACTTTCCTTCTCTCTGGTGGTTGGTTTTTGCATTTGTTATCGTCTTCTTTAATTTTGTAGTGTTATTTGCAGAAATTGTTCGTGCAAAGGGAAAAATATTTCTAGCTAATATTTTAAATAACTTCTTACAGTCTTTTCTATTTTCTATAATCTTATATGTAACACTAATATCTGAGATTTCTGGGCATTACTATATATATGTATTGTTCTTTATATCGTACTTTCTTGTGTTTATTATTAGTGTGTTCGCATATAAGTTTAGTTATACACCAGGCAAAATTTACCTTGGAAGTGAGTCAGATCAGGATCTGTTAAATAGCGCCAAAAAAGTTTTTGGTTCTATAGTGGCTTCTCTGATTATGGAGCGTGGCATTATATTACTTACAGGTGTGTTTCATGATATGTCTGATGTTGCTCTTTTAGAGGTAAGTTATAAATTCTATTTTCTGTTTACATTCCTGATAATGGCTATTAATAATGCGTTGGCAAATAGATTTACGGCAGATGTCTTCGAGAATAAAGAAAGTATTAGCTTGTTGTTTAGGAAAGTAACATTACTTATTGTGCTAGTGTCTTTTCCTGTGATGCTAATTACTGTCTATTTTGTCGAAGATATATTAAATGTCTTCGGCAGAGAATATGTCGATATAAAAAATCATGTGTATATTTTGCTAGCATCTCAATGTGTAAATATTATTACCGGACCCGTGAGCATGGTGCTTCTTATGTCTGGAGAAGAGAAAGTTTTAAGAAATAATAGTTATATAACGTTAGTAGCTTTTATAGTAATAGGTGTGCCAGTCATCATAAGTTATGGGTTTGATGGGGCTGTAGTTGTTATGTCTTCAGTGCTAGTGCTCGGGAATTTATTAAGCTCCATTTCTGTATATAATAAATTCAGGGTGCTCTCATTTATTTGAGTTGATAGAAAATATGTCAATGCGAAATGAATGTAATGTCTGCTTGAGTAGAAAATCATTATCTTAGCTTTTTAAATCAGTGTGTTCATAATGAATGCTTATATATGAGAAGTCAGCTTAGGTAGTCAATAGAATCAAAGTGAGTTACGAATATGAATCTTAAGCATAAGCTTATCGCTCTTAGAAGAAAAATAAGAGCCAGGATGATTTTCTTATATACATATAAATGGTATCAAAGATGTTTGATGGTCAAAAAAGATATAAATGGAACTAGTCTTCAGAAGAGGGCTTTGTTGTCTTATATTGTAGAACCCTATAAACAGAAGAGTATTAGTAATCACCATCAAAATAGGCGGCAGGCTATTATATTGGCGGACGTTCTGGCCGAATTAGGATTTGATGTTGATGTGTATCATTACTTATATGATGCCGAAATAGAGTATGAGAAATATGATTTAATTCTGGGTTTTGGTTACCCTATTGAAAATAGTTTTTACTCTAACTTCAAGGGTAGTAGAATTTTTTATGCTACCGAAACGCTTCTATCTGTTCGGGTTGCTCGCGAAAATATGCGATTGGATTATTTGGAAAAACGGAATGGTGTAAGGCTTGGTATGAGCCGAATTAGAAGCTACCCAACAGAGCTATCCATTGCATTATCAAACAAGATAATTACAACAGGTAATGAGTGGACAATGGACGGTTATAAAAAATTAAATCCAAATGTTTCAAATGTACCGCTGGCAATTATAGACTCAGGTGAACCATTATGTACATATGATTCAAAATCCCCATATGAGTTTTTATGGATAGGGGGACAAGGTATGCTGTTGAAGGGCTTAGATTTAGTATTGGACGCATTTTCTCAATTGCCTAAGAAATATAAGTTACATATATGCGGTGTAGAGGAACAGGATTTTTTTGACTTGTATAAAAAAGAGTTATTTGAAACTGAGAATGTTTGTTATTACGGGAGAGTTAATGTTGCATCAGAAATATTTACAGAAATAACGAATAAAGCGATGTTCGTTATTTGTTCTGCTGTAGCTGAGGCAGGTTGTGGATCTGTGCTTACTGCAATGTCGAGGGGAGTTATTCCTGTCGTTAACAAGGAGTCTAGTATCGATGTCAAAGAAGTAGGCTATGAGCTTTTGAGGGATGATGTTGATTATATAGGGAAATATATAAAAGACCTTGTTGAAGTCGATAGTGCTGAATTAATGAAAAAATCTAGACGCAGCTATGAAAGAGTGCTGTGTAATTATACAAGTGAGTATTATGGCCGTGAACTCAAGCGCTCTATTGCTGAAACCATATCTATATAAACTTAAAGACTGGCTTGTCTATGCATTGGTGTTGGTTTTTCTTTTTGGCGTATATGGTAATTATAAAATTGAAGTGAATGGAATGGTGTTTCCAGTTGTGTTATGCCTTCTGTCCGCTCCTTTAATTATGCTATTGCAGTTTAATAGTAGTATGGTTGTTCGCTATAGATTTTTATTTCTATATCTGTATTTTGCATTTTTGAGTGTTTTTATCTCCTATGGTGATAGTTCGTTTTATGCAGATAAGTTAAAAGGCTTCGTGTATTTAGTTATTTCAATTTCATTTTCTTATTTGATTTTTAGAGTGTTGCTAAGCTGGGATATTAAGCGTATCGAAAGGCTTTTCACTATTATATTAGCGTTGTTAATAGTAGGTCTTTTTCTTGAGGTATATACATCATTTAAAGCGGTAAGTGATCAGTTTCGTGAAGTTGTGTTTGCAAGTGGGATGTATGGTGCAGACGAGGCCGATTTAAATATAGGCGGCAGAGTAAGGCCTAAGCTTTTCACTGCAGAGCCATCGCATGTTGCAAAGTTTGCACTGCTCTGTGTTCTAATCTTGTTTTTTATTAAAGAAAAGAAATATGTATTTCAGACATTGTTTCTTACATTTGTACTGCTGTTTCTTACACGAAGCTATATCATGTTAGCTGTATTTCCAATTGTTTTTGCGTCTCAGATAGTTGTTAGTAAGCGAGTGCTTTCAGCTCTTCTTATGTTGCTCTTAACCATTATTGCATTAGTTATTTTTATATATACTAATCTTTACCTAAGTGAAAGGGTTGCTAGTATTGCTTCGAGCAATGATGGTAGTATTTTTATTAGACTGATTAGTCCAGTATATATTGCATATGAGGTTTTCAATCTTAATCCTTTGTTTGGTGTTGGTATAAGCGGTACAGAGGTGATAACAGATGTTATATCTAAAGTATTAAGTGATTATGGTGTTGATACTCAAAGGATTGAGGGTAAAGAGCATTTAATGATATATAACGCAATGTGGTTGCATTGGATATACTTTGGTGTGTTAGGGGGTATTATTCAGATAGCTGTCATGTGTTTATTTCTAATAGACATGAAATCTAGAAGTATACTATTTTTTTTATTTGTAATATTAATCATCTCAAATTTAATGGGCGGTATTAATGGTATGAGGTTCTGGTTTTTCTTCTTTATGTTGCTGCTGCCTTTTGTGCATAAGGGTAGGCAATGGACTTGACTATAAATATAGTAACTGTTGTTTATAATGATTTGAATGGTCTTAAAGCTACGTATTCAAGCTTAATTGAGCAGAGTTTTAAAGAATATAATTGGATAGTTATAGATAATGATTCAATAGATGGTGCACAAAAATTTATGGAGAGCATTAATGATGTTTCTGGTCCTAAGGTACAGTACGTAAGGGAAAGGGATGAAGGTATATATGATGCAATGAACAAAGGGATAAGATGTGCGGATTCGGGCCATATTCTTTTTTTAAATGCGGGTGATGTGTTATTCGACAACAATGTCTTGCTTTATATAGATCGTTTAATTCAGGAATTAGGTGAAGATAGCGTCATTTACGGTGATAATATTCTTGTTTTTGGAAATGGGATAGAGGTATATAAGAAATCAAGAATGCCAGAATATATAAAACATAGCTTGCCGACTAGTCATCAGGCGATATTTTATCCAGTTAGCTTCTTGAGGGGTAATGAATATGACTTGCGGTTTAAAATATCTGGGGATTACTACATTACGGCATTGGCTTACTCTAATGGTTTGAAATTTATAAAATCAGATTTATGTATATCAAAATTTTTTGTTGGAGGAGCCTCCTCATTAAATAGAGGTGAATTGTCTCGTGATATGTTCAAAGTTCAGGCAGATGTTTTGGGGCTTTCGCTCATATACAGGTATGTATCATTTCTAAAGAGAAGATTTAATATGCTAATGGTTGATATGATTTATTTTTTATCAAAAAATATGAGTTTTAATAGGAAGAAATGAATTTCATACTTAAAAAATCAAGAAGATACTTGTATTATTTCTTAAAAAAAGTTTCTATGATTAATGGGTACTCAGAAAATTCTGATGGCGCAATTTTATTAAATACATTTGCCAAAAGTGGTACGCATTTATTAAGTCTTTATTTGGAGCAACTAGAAGATAAGTCGAATCTTGGAGAGTTTTTAGTTGATTATCCATCAATTACTTTACGAAAAGTAAAAGAAAGTAATGTGGTTGATAGGATTAAAATGATTAGGCCTAATGAAATTTCGTTAGGTCATTTGTTTTATTCTGAAGAGCGAACAAAACTTTTATCGTCTAGAAATGTAAAAACGGTATTTTTATACCGAGATCCTCGTGATGTTTCGATCTCAGAAGCTTTTTATCTTCGTGATATGAATAAGTTTCATAAAATGCATAAGTACTTTAAGAATCTAGCTAATATTGATGATGCGATTATGTTTTCAATAATGGGTAATGAATACATAGAGACTCCTTATTTTTATCCAAATATTGTTGAGCGATTTAATAAATATAAAGGTTGGTTCGATGATTCTGAGGTTTTCAGTATTAAATTTGAAGAGTTACGAGATCCTGAGCTTTCCAAGCTTAAAATTATAGAGTTGTTGGAGTGGTTAGAATTAGATTTTACTCAAGAATCACCAGAAGATCTTTTTTATAGGCTTCATGGGAATATTGATTCAATGCAGTCTCATACCCTAAGGTCAGGTAAAATTCAGCAATGGAAATTGAAATATAATCAAGACCATCTCGATGCATTCGAACGTGTGGGTGGATTAGACTTGTTAAATGATTTGGGCTACTAGCATGTGTCGATTGGTATGTGGTATTTAAAATTGGTTTATGTTTTTTTTGTGATTACAAGGTGATTTGGTAGTTGAATGTCATATCAAAATAGAGTGCTATTTATATCCCCGTTTTTTTCGCCAGAAAAAATATCTACAGGAAAGTACAATTCATATTTAGTAGACGCTTTGGCTGCTAAAGATATGGAAGTTACGGTACTCACCTCATATCCGTTGTATCCTGACTGGGTGGCAGAATATACTGATGTGGTGCCAGCCAAAGTAAAGGTTGTTAGAGGGGGGTTAAATGTTAAATACCCCAAAAGCCAGATTGTGAGAAGGATAGTTCTTGAGCTATGGTTCTCCATTTATGTTTTAAGATTTTTAATTACGAAACGAAAGAACTTTGATTGTGTGGTAGCGATTTTTCCACCGGTTATGTTTGTATATTTTACACGTATTATTTTGCCTAAAAAGGTAAAAATTATAGGCATAATTCACGATTTTCTTGGTGTTATGGCAAATGCAAAACCTGGTAAAATCAGGAGCATAATTGCTTATGTAATAAGTAAAATTGAAAGGATATGCTTTAAACAGTGTACTAGTTTAGTGTGCTTGTCTAACTCTATGGCAAAAGCATTAGATATTCATTACAAAATCCCCAAAAAAAGTGAAGTGTTTTATCCGTTTGTATCATTAAGTAGCGGAGAAAAGGTTAAATCTGTTTTAAATGCGATTATGCCTAACGACAAATTGCATGTTGTTTATTCGGGTGCGCTGGGTGAAAAACAGAAGCCATATGATTTACTCAATTTTTTTTCTAGAGTCTCAAAAGATAGGGGAGATATTGTTTGCCACTTTTTCTCGCAAGGGCCGTTGTTTGAACAGGTTAAGGCGTATGCATCTAACAACTTTATTGCTGGCGTTGAATTTCATGAACTAGTACCAGAGGAAAATCTAAATGAGTTATTTGAGCGTTCTACTGTTCATATAATTCCACAGGCTGTCGGTACTGGAGATGGTGCTTTTCCATCTAAGTTGCCTAATTTGCTTGCAAATGGAGTTCCGGTTTTTTCCATATGTGATAACGAAAGTGAATTATCACATATTGTTAAGAGTATTGATTATGCTACTGCTGTAAATACATGGGATGTCGATACTCTAACAGAGGAATTATTTGATTTTGTTGGGCGAATTGACGATACAAGTAGGGAAAATAATCGGAAGGAATATGAACTAAAATTGCAGTCAAAATTTAGTGTGAATGGCTTGGTGGATTTTATATTGAAGCAGTCAAGCTAACTTTAGTGACGTTGTTTTTTGTTTCTCCGAGCATGATTTGATGGATTATTAATTTCCTATCTTATGAGTAAGAAGATATCATAATGTTTGTTTGTGTATATTTGATGTTAATTTAAAGGATGTTTAATTGAAAACTTTAGGCTGTAATTGTCATAGTTTTTATGCTGGCTAAAGATATAGTGGTTTTATAAACGTGTTAAATAAACCTATTTTAAAAAATATTTCAGGATTCATTAATCTTTTTTCAAGACTAACAGATCCATTAGTTGTGCTTGTGGCCGCATATTTTGCATTTAATTTAAAATTTTCGGACTATTTTGATGTTGTTCCGAAAGATTATAAGTTATTGATGTTATTTGTTTTTTTCTGTGTGATGGTTGTCTTCCCATGGTTCGATTTGTATTCCTCATGGCGAGGTCAGTCATTGCTGAAACAAGCAAAATCAATATTTTTTGCATGGTTTAGTGTAATAGTAATTGTAATTGTAATTCTTTTTGGATTTAAGTTATCCGCGGGATACTCGCGTCTATGGTTAGGTTTTTGGGCGATTAGTGGGTTGGTGTTTCTCTTGCTATTTCGTACACTTATATATCTATTCTTGCAAAGGCAAAGACGGAGGGGTAGAAATTTAAGGAAAGTAATAGTTGTGGGGGCCGGAGACCTGGGTGCCAGAGCTATCATGGAAACAAGCAAAGCCTCATGGATGGGATATCGTGTGATTGCAGTATTTGACGATGCTAAAGAACTTAAGAATGTTAAGGTAGGCGGCTCATTAGTTGTTGGCAATATAGATGATGTGGGTGATTATCTAAAAGAACATAATGTAGATGAAATATGGCTTGCTTTGCCATTAAGAGCAGAATTAAGAATGCGGCAGTTACTTGATGATATTAGTCATCATGTGATTAATGTGAAATTGATTCCAGATATATTTGGTTTCTCACTATTGCATCATTCTATGACTGAAATAGCAGGAATGCCTGCTGTTAACCTGTCCGTTTCTCCATTAGATGGTAGTAATCGCCTTGTAAAAGAGGCTGAAGATCGCATTCTGGCATTGTTAATATTGATTTTGGTATCTCCTCTAATGTTCTTTATCGCTATAGGTGTGAAACTAAGTTCTCCAGGCCCTGTTCTATTTAAGCAAGAAAGAGTTAGTTGGAACGGTAAAAAATTCAAAATTCTAAAATTTCGTTCAATGCCATTAAACGACGATAAGAGCAGTGAATGGGGAAATGTAAAAGAGAAGAAAGTGACTAGTTTTGGCTCTTTTTTACGTAAGACAAGCCTTGATGAATTACCACAGTTTCTCAATGTTTTTTTTGGTGACATGTCAATAGTCGGACCAAGACCAGAAAGGAGTGAGTTTGTTGATAAGTTCAAATATGAGATACCAGGATATATGCAAAAGCATATGGTAAAAGCAGGTATTACCGGTTGGGCTCAGATAAATGGCTGGAGAGGGGATACTTGTCTGAAGACTCGTATTGAATATGATTTATATTATATTGAAAACTGGTCGCTATGGTTTGATTTAAAAATTATTTTACTGACTTTTCTAAAAGGTTTTTTAAATAAAAATGCCTATTAGCATTACTGATGATAGATAGGGGATTGAATGAAAGTATTGGTAGTAGGCGGAGCAGGTTATATCGGTTCTCACATGGTGAAAATGTTATCACTGGCTGGGCACGATGTTGTTACATTGGATAATTTATCAAATGGCTACAAAGATGCGGTGAAATATGGCGAGTTTATTGAAGGTGATATTGCCGATGCACAGTTATTAAATAGCCTTTTTTCCAAGATCGCTTTCGACGGTGTTATGCACTTTGCCTCTTATATTCAAGTGGGTGAGTCTGTTGAAAAGCCTTCCATGTATTACAAAAATAATGTGACCAATACTCAAGTGTTATTAGATGCGATGGTGGAGCACGGTATAA
>Ga0316204_10011198_pt1 | contig 11309 bp, 4 predicted proteins | sample 6monrhotite_MG_2_FD_205661 | JGI IMG/M metagenome (GOLD analysis project Ga0316204, IMG submission 205661) | Microbial mat bacterial communities from mineral coupon in-situ incubated in ocean water Damariscotta River, Maine, United States -... | ecosystem: Environmental > Aquatic > Marine >...
CGCTGACGAATGTCGCGAATGTGGATGACAGTGAGAATGCCAGCTATGAGCTGGCCGGGGCCTTTTCGGTCACCACGTCTGTGGTCGACGGCACGACTTATCTCTTCGTGTCCGGCCTTATCGATGACGGTGTAAGCGTGTTTTCGGCGACAGCGCAAGCCGCTGTGACCAATTTCAGCCTGGCGGGCACGACGGCGGACTTTACGGAAAATACTGTCTCGCCAACGGTTGTAGATGTGACGGCCAGCGGGGGCGATCTGGCCTCACTCAATGACACGGTTACGCTCAGCCTGAATGCCGCGCAGACCTTTACGGATACGGCCGGAAATGCGCTGACGAATGTCACGCCGACGGGCGCGAATGAGAACGCCTATGATGTGGATAACACCGCGCCGACTCTACTCGCGATAGAACGGATGACGCCGTTCGGCGAGCAAACCAATGCCGACAGCCTGACCTTCATCGTGAATTTCAGCGAGCAGGTCACCAATGTTGATGCTGCAGATTTTGCCGTCAACGGTACCACTACGGCGACTGTGACCAGCGTGGCCGCGAGTGCCGGCGTTGTTGACCTGCCGGAGATCGTGGGTCTGGCGAGCAGCCCCTCCTCGGCTGCTTATGCAGTGACCATTTCAGGGGGCGACCTGGCTGGTTACACCGGCACAGTCGGGTTGGGTTTAACAACAACCCCTTCAATTACAGATGCAGCAGGAAACGGTGTCCCTGCGACATCTCCGATAACCAATCAAACCTATGATGTGCGCAACCTCGCCCCGCGTTTGGCGTTGATTGAGCGCTTAACGCCTACAGATGCGACCACCAGTGCCGACAGTTTGACTTGGCGGCTGACCTTCGCCCAGATCGATAACAACTTCAGTCTGCCAGCCAATGCGTTCACCGTGACCGGAACCGATGCATCGGTTTCGAATGTCTCACGGTTCTCGATTGGTTTTGACGTCACTGTTTCTGGCGGCAGCCCCGGAAACGGTCTTGAAAACCTCAATGGCGATGTCACGCTGGGGTTGGCCAATACTGACTTCCTCGACGATTATGGCAATGTCATGGACCGGACGATCCCGGCTGGTGCTGAAACGACCTATACGGTCGATAATGCCGCCCCATCCGGCCATACGGTGAGTATCAATCCTGCCCCAATCAACGCAGCCAATCAGACAGCGATCGGCGTTGACTTTGCCGGCTTCGAGCCAGGCGGCTCGTTGACCTATACGGTGACCAGCGATGGTGGTCCGGGATCGCTTTCCGGCGGTTTCGCCGTGCCGCTCGCCAATGGCAGCTTCCCACCGCAGGACGCCAGCACGGTGCCTGATGGATTGACCACTTTGACCGTGATTCATGTCGATGCGGTCGGCAATGCCGCACCGGCCATCACAGCGACGGCGCTGAAAGATACGGTATTGCCAACATTGAGCGCGAGCGGCCCTGCTGGTCCTGTGAGCGGCGCGTTTGATGTCACAGTAACGGCGTCAGAAATGATCCCGGATTCAAGCTTGGTGATAACCAATCTATTCCAGATCACGAACGGCACACACGATGGCAGCTGGACGTGGGGCAATCCCGGTCAGACCGAAATTAATTTCACAATTACGCCGACTGCCGACGGCACTGTTACGCTCGAATTTGGCGCTGGAGCCATCCGGGACAATGCAGGCAATCTAAACGCGGCGACGTCGGGCTTGTATACGGTCCAGGTTGATCAAACAGCGCCACAGATTGCGTCGATTGTGCGTCAGACGCCCAGTGTATCGCCGACGGATGCTGACACGCTGACCTGGCGTGTGACGTTTGATGAAGCGGTCTCAGGCGTTGATGCGGCAGACTTCTCGATTGCGGGCACGACGGCCACACTGGCTGTGGCTCCGCTAGCCAGCGGCGCGCAGGAAAGCGGCACGGGTGCGCCCCTGGCCGCGACTGAAAGCGTCTATGATGTGACGGCATCAGGCGGTGATCTCGTCAATTTGAATGCCACGGTCACGCTCAGCGCACTGACCTCCGGCGGTATTACCGATGCGGCAGGCAATGCCTTTGCCAATGCGACCCCGACCGGGGCTAATGAATCAGCATGGTCTGTCATCAATGACGCCACTGCTCCAACGGTGGCATCCATCACGCGGTCCAACCCGACGACTGAGAACACGAATGCGGACAGCCTGGTCTGGCTGGTGAGTTTCTCTGAAAACGTGACGGATATTGGTACCGGTGACTTTGCCGTATCGGGCACAACTGGAACGGTTACGGATGTTTCGCCCCAAGCGGTGAGCGCTGCACCACCAAGCGTGGCGGGTGATGATGTATCGCGGCCCTTCGTGGTCTCGTCATCAGCCTTTGTGGTGACGGCATCCGGTGGTGACCTTGCCAGTTTTAATGGCGCGGTGGTCTTGTCCTTTGCACAGGGACAGGACATCACCGATGGCGCGGGCAATGCTCTGACCAACACCACACCGACCGGTGCCAATGAAAACAGCTATACGCTGGATAATACCGCTCCGACGGTAACGCTGACGACCACGGCCACAGCGCCGGTCTCAAGTCCCTTCACGCTGACGGCAACCTTCTCTGAAAATGTGACCGGCTTTGATGTGGGTGATCTGAGTGTGGGCAATGGCACGGCATCGAACTTCGCTGCCACCAGCGCCACCGTGTACACCGCAACCATCACGCCAGGTGCCGGGTCATCGACCACGGTGGATGTCGCCTCGGCTGCCGCGACTGATGCGGTCGGCAATGACAGCACGGCCGCTTCCCAGTTCTCGATCACGCATGATCCGGACCGTACACTGAGCGTCTCTCTGCCCGGTGTGGGCTCTGGCACAGTCTCCAGCGCGCCAGCCGGTATCGATTGCGGCACAGACTGCACTGAAGACTACGCAGTGGGCACATCCGTGACGCTGACGGCCGCCGCCGACACCGGCTCGACCTTCGCAGGCTGGACGGCTGGACCCTGTATCGGAACATCAACTGCGACCTGCGGTGTCACGCTGAGCGCTGATACGCCCGTCTCTGCACGCTTCACACTCGATACACCGCCAGCAGGCTTCATCGTGGCGGCCACACTGCCCGGGGCGCGCTCTGGCTATGTCGGTGGACCGGTTCTGTCAGCCTTTCTGTCGGTGGTCTCTCGCACCTCCAGCCCGGCCCAGTCCTGCATGGTGACCGCCCCAGCTGGCGCACCTGTAACACTGATGTATCGCCAGCTTGATAGTGCTGGAACACCAATCGGCCCGGAAAGCCCGCTCTTTGATATTGATCCGGGCGGCGCGCGCAGCTTCGTCATTGCGATGACACCGGTCACCCAGACCGGCCCTGATGGTTACAGCTTCCTGCCTGTCATCACCTGTCAGAATGCCAGCCTTGACCCGATCATCGGCGTCAATGATGTGCTCTTGAACATTGGGCCGAACCCGACACCGGATTTCTTGTCGATCGGCGCCACGCCGTCAGGCGATGGTGTCATCCGTATTGCATCACCGGGCGGTCTGCAGTTCATGACCGCCTCAGTGATCAATATCGGCGTCGGTGACGGCTCTGCTGGCGCTAATGAGGTCACGATGACAACGACGATTGATACTGGCGCAGCATCCCTGCCGCTCAACCTGGAGATCTGCCAGATCAACGCCTCGGCCATCTGTATTTCTCCACGGGGGCCGAGCGTCACATCGACCATGGCTCAGAACACGCCGACCTTCTTTGCGGCCTTTGTGCGCGACACCTCCACTGGCGGAATTGCCTTTGATCCGGCCAACGCCCGCGTCTTCCTGCGCTTTGCTGATGCAGGCGGTACGATCCGCTCTGCGACGAGCGCTGCGGTCACCGCGCCAGCACCCGCCGATGCGCCGGACGTTTCAACCAGCCTGCCGACCGGACGCTGGAGCGTATTGATGCGCAAGCCGGACGATGGCCAAAACCCCAGCCTGGTGCGCACGACGCTCTATGTGCTGGACGATGGCAGTGTGCTGGTCGATGACGGACAAAGCGTCCGTCTGACAAGCCTGGCACCGGTCACAGCGGCCAATGACAGCGATGGCACACGTGGCTACTTCGCCGCGCAAGGCCATGGCGGCTTATGGACCGCGTCGGGCCTCATCCGCCTGGGTGCACCCTGGGCCGAACAGGTCGGTGAGTTCTGGGGCGTGCGTGATGCGCGCTCGGACACTGCGCTTGATTGGTCGGACTTCACGGGCCGATACGGGGCAACTCCCAACGGTGCCGGAATTGAAATCAGCGCCAGCGGAGCTATTCGCGGAACCGTTGCGGGCTGTATCATCAGCGGGCAGGTCGATCAGGGAGTAGCGGCTACCCTATCGCTGACCTCGTGTTCGCAGGCCGGCACCTATTTCGCCATCCTCGATACACCCGCCAACGACAATGATGCCCCGGCATTGCTCATCGCCAACAGTGCAGGAGGCTGGAGGCTGGAACGGTAAAGGGCCATCGTCGAATTGAGTTCAAAACTCGAAGTCGATTAGCTGCCTGACTCACGAAAAGTCATGTACTCAAAGTTGGGCAAGGAGCGACAATTTTAGAATTGTATCGCCCAAATTATATTGCAACGGGCAAGGAGTGCCTGTGCATCAATGACTGAAATTTTTTTGGGGAAACTCGAATGTGTGGGGGCCTTTTTGGGGGCCACTATTTAGGTGGCAATTTTATTTATATTATAATTTAATGACTTAAACCTATAGTGCGAGTCCCTCAGCCGCACCAGTTCTACTGATGTGTGGATTGCGAATTGTCGCCATCCAGATACTCAGCGATGACATCCTCAACAGGACGGTTCTCCAATCTGGCGAGCAGGATGCAAAACTGATGATCGCGTCGCTTTGATTGCCGGTTCATTTCCTGGCCCACATAACCCCCGACAGACATGATCGCGACGAGTGTTATCCAGAATTCCATGCTCAATTCCCCTCTGGCTGTGAATCGCCGTGTTTAACCATACAGTTTAGGGCGTCGTTTTCGTCTTCCGGAACCATTTCCTGGCGCTTTCCCGTCGATGCGGGCATCCCGGCCAGCAGCACGGTCTCTTTTTGCCGTCAAGAAGCTCTGCGCTCAGGCGCTCGACATGATTGTCCCGGGTTTCGGGCTTTTTGACGATTGTCGCCCAGCAAATCCATTCATTGCGCGCCAGCGGCGTCAGCTTGTTCCATTTTTCCAGCAAGTCGGGCTTTGCCAGAAGGACGGCTTCAATATCCTCTGGAATGTCATGAACGACACCCGTCGCAATCTCAGGCCTGGGCATGAGCTTTTCCACTGGATATCGCGTCGGGAAACACGACTGAAACGTAAGGCTTTTTGAGCCGGTTGCAAAATCATCTTGTGGCTGATCGGAGGGCAGGACGCCCCTGCGTCACCTCGCCTTTACCGCTGCCTTGCAATAACACGGCAATCCTCCGCCCGTAGTACGGCACCAGAGTTGGCGATTTGTAACATGCCGGTGTCAGCATTGGCCGGTTTCATGCCAACCGGACGCTGCAGCCCGGGCATGTAAACGGCAAGCAAGTCAACAGGAGGCACCATCGCCTGATGAGCGCATACACACTGGCCGTTCGCAGCCGGACTTCGGGTTCACTTATATTCAATCCGATGAAACCGGATTCGTGGTTCTCACCGCGATGCTGGTCCCGCCCAGCAGTGCTGCCGTGCCGCTATCAAAGAATACGATCGAAAGGCGATTGGACCGGGGCGAGAATGCAACCGGTGCCTCACCGGCACCAACCCTGACCGTGAAGGTCTGGGTCGCACCCGGTGCCAACGCAATAAGTGTCCCATTCGCGAAGGGGGTAATGCAGGCACCGGTCGCCGGATCAGACAGACAAATCTCACTTTGTAGCGCAACGCCTTCCGTGGGCCTGACTACAACTGCAACCGAGTTTCCTGTGGTCCCGATATTTTGTGCTGTCAGGCTGAATCGCGTTACGCTGTTTTGTGGAACAGAAACAATCCCATCGCCAGACAATGACTGTGCGACCGTGACAATATCCGTATTGCGATAGCCATCGGCGACCAATCGTAATGTATTTAAATCGGCGCGTCGTTCGGCGGGCCGAATGTTGTCACAGAAAAACCCAAAGGCGATAGGCTGCGTGCGATAGGTTACGGATGGATCGAAGCCCAGCAGCCTTTGCGACAGAGCACTCGTCGGCGTGAAGCCAACAACAAAACTCTGCCGACCGCCCGCCGGGATATTGACAGGCGTGTTGGGCTCACCCACGGCCTCGTTGGTATCGGGATCAGTCCGCTGGTATGAAAACCCGCCCGAGAATCCCGGTGGTGGCACAATTCGGCAATTTTCGCCCGCAACGCCCGTACTGGCGGGGTTTATGATCGTTGCAAAGGCCGTTGTGGGCTGTCCGACGACACCCGTCCGGATGGTTGGCAACATGGCCGCAACCAATTGACGGTTCCCAGGTGAGTCCATGGACCAGGACAAGTCGAATACGCCCTGCGAGCCGCTTAGGCCGTCAACGGCAATACGGTAGGTCTGCCCGGCGAGCACGTTAAAGGAAATCGCATCACCGGCAGCAGCAGCCACGGGTGTGCCCTGACTGTCATAGGCTGCAATCAGCGTGACAAAGCTGGTATGAGACGGATCAAACCAGACAGAACCTGTTGCAGGCGCCATCCAGGAAAACCAGATTGACCTGCCGCCCGGCAAACCGGTGGGATTGGTCTCCCCATCCTCCAGGCTCGCGCCGATATTGGTCGCTGACAGTGTTCCAGACGCCCCCGAAATGGATTGTGGTGAATCGGAGTCGTCATTCGTGGGGGATTGATTAACGGTAAGTTCCAGATTGGCTTGACCCGTGCTTCCCGCAGCCCCGGAAAGGGCGATGTAATAGGTCGTGCCTCGCGTGACATTCAGAAGCAATCCGGCTCCGGTATTGCCCTGCAGAAAATTATCGTTGGCCGCAACCTGAACCAAACTGCCAACCGAGCTGCCCGTGTAAACGGCCAGAACTGGATCAAAGCCTGTTCCGGCCTCTGCGGAAATCGCAAACTGGCCAGTCCAGGGCGCTATCCAGCGATACCAGACAGAGCCGCCATTGCCACTGCCCGCATGCGTGGGTTCGCCGACTTCCCGGCTGGCACCTGTGCTATCCGCAACAATTTCAGCCCGAAACGCCAGTGTGGCCGCATTGGAAAAATCATCATTGGCTGGTCGGTCAATGACATCCAGCGACACCGCCATCAGGGGAGGCATAGGTCCAATATTCGGGCCAATTGAATAGGTTGTCCGATGCACGCCCGGTTCCAGGCCTGTCGCATTCGCATTCACGCTCAGACTGCTGGACTGCTCCGCGCCTGTCGAACCACCGAACGTATTGGCCGGCGCGCTGATGCTCCCGTCGGCAGCCGCGGCATCCTCAAAAGCCAACCAGCTGTCCGCAGAATTGGCTGTCCAGGCGACCACTTCTGTGCCGCGGTTAAGAAGATCGTGCGAATTGACGACAACGGTGGAAGGCCCGGCCGATGCCATGGTCGGGTCTGCCGACTCAATGGGAAGAATTCTGAACGTGCCCGTATTGCTCGCCATCAAACGCTGGATTTGGACGTTGGCGGCATCCATGCGGATGCTCGGCGCGGCGAAACCTGATCGTGGCGCATTGATAATGACGCCTGATGATTCGAGCGCATTTTCGATCTGAGAAACGGTCAGTTGGGGATAGGCCGCCCGAAACACGGCGAACGCGCCTGCCACATGAGGTGTCGCCATGGACGTACCATCCGTCGAAAAGACCCGTGGATCGCCCGTATCATTGGCTCTGGGATAGGCTGAAAGAATGCCGCTGCCCGGCGCAAGCATATCGACCTGAAAACCACTGTTGGAAAAGCTCGACAATTGTTCCGGCACCTCAAAGGGCACGCTCGACGCTTCGGCCACGGATCCGACCGTAATGGCGTCGCTGACGCAGGCCGGAGAGCCAATCGTGTCGGGATAACTGTCATTTCCACTGGCGATGACCGTGGCAATCCCCGCATTGCGAAGCAGGCCTATGATCGACGCTTGAGGCTTACTGTCGCAAGCATACCGGTATTGCCCGCCGCCCAGGCTCATATTGACTGACGCCAGATTGAGCGTGGTCCGATTGGTGTAGAGCCACTCCAGCGCAGCAACCTGATCGCTGTCGAAGGTCCGAATACAGGCAGGATCGTTTCCACAAATGGCCGGGTTGGTTTGACGGTTGAACACCTGCACCGCGACAATGCCTGCTGCAGGTGCCACGCCTCTCAAAATCTGTCCCGGCTGGTTGGGGTTTTCAAGGTCAGCCCCGGCTGCGATACCCGCGACATGTGTGCCGTGAAAACAGCCTGCCGCACCATTGACGGGATCGTCGGAATACTCTTCGCAATTATCGCCAGCCTGTTCGCTCGTTGTGTCGATATTCTGGCCATTGGGACAAAAGCCCGTCGAACCCAGAGCCGGGTCGGTCGTAGAAAAACAGGCCGAGTCTACAATACGTCCGCTGAACATCGGATGCTGCAGATCAACCCCGGAATCCAGAATGGCGACCGAAACACCTTCCCCGGTCATACCGCTATTGTGTAAGGTTCGTGCTCCAATGCTGTCGATTGAGGTGTCGAGCATTGGCGCGCCCAGGCGATCGGGTTCGATCCGGCTGACGGAGGGGTCGGCGGCCAACGCCCGGATTTCCTCAAGAGACAGATACATCGCAGCCATCGGCGAATAGGCATACTCATGTACAAGTGAGGGGCGGTCCGCCGACAAGGGCGTCGACGCCAGCGTGGCTGCGGAAACGCCCAGAGCCCGACCGATAATGTTGGCGCGCTCGCCGTCCATCTGCCTTATTGCGTCATCAGACGCCAGATGGCCGTTCTGATCAAACGCTAGGGTCGGCAGGTCGAAATACACGATGACGCGCTGGCGCGAATTCTCATCCACTGTCTGCTGCAAGTCAGATGATATGACCGCACCTTGCGCTTCGGCCAAGGGCGATGCTCCCAAGAATGCAAATACGAAAGCCCACGCGGTAAAAACAAATTTCATCGGGTCCTCACAATCGTTGTCGGAAGATTAGCGGTCTATCCAACATGCCTTCAACAAGAACGAGCCCGAAAAGGGCGCAAAGCGCGCAAAGCCTGTATACATTGGCAAAAGTGCAACACATTAGCCGCCTTTGAGATCCGCAAACACTTCGGCTTCATCTTGAGTAATTCCAACGAGAGCACAGTTTTTCAACCAAGGCCTAGGCCGGTATTCTGTACTCTGGCCTGCGTCACCTCGCCTCTGGTATCGCAGCCCATCAGCGCTATTATTCCGATAGAAAAATCGACGTGGGAGTTGGCGATGAAGCATGTGTTGATGATGGCCGTGGCCGGTTTTGTACTGGCGGGTTGTGGTGGTTCGGGCGATGCGCCAGAACCTCGCGCACCAGATACGTCTACGACCGAAACACAGGGCAATGCTTCTGCGCCGGAAACAAATGTGGCTGAAACCGACGAGGCGCCTGCCCCGCCCCCGGCGAATGATCCTGAACCGTCGGACAACGCCGAAGAGCTCGCCATATTGGCAAGCCTGCCCGGTGAATATTCGCAGGCCGATCTTGACGCCGGACGCCGCCAGTTTCGCCGCTGCTCCTCCTGTCATACACTGGCAGAGGGCGGACCCAACCGCGTGGGTCCCAATCTTCACGGCCTGTTTGATCGTTCGACCGGAGAAGTGGACGGATTCAATTATTCATCGGCCCTGCGTGATGCCGGAATCGATTGGTCACCGGAGCATCTTGATGCCTGGCTCAGCGATCCGCGCGGCTATATCCCCGGCAATCGCATGTCCTTTGTCGGGATACGTGACGCAGATGATCGCCGTGATTTGATCGCTTATCTGCTGGTCGAAACGGTACGCTAAACCACGCCTACTCAGCCGGTGCCTGAATCTGCTGTTCGTCCGCGCTGGCCTGCTGGCGTTCAATCTGACGGGATACCCAATTGGGAGTCTTGGTGAAGCGCCCCAAAACGCTGTAGGCAGCTGGAACCACGACCAGGGTGAATAGGGTTGCGACCAGAACACCGGTGAAGATCACAATACCAATGGTGACCCGGCTTTCGGCGCCCGCGCCTGAAGCCAACACCAGCGGCAAGGCCCCAATGGCGGTTGACAGACCGGTCATCAAAATGGGCCGCAATCGTGTATCTGCAGCCTGCAGGGTCGCTTCTCGAACGGTCAGGCCCTCATCACGCAACTGGTTGGCAAATTCGACGATCAGAATGCCGTTCTTGGCCGCCAGCCCAACCAGTACGATCAACCCGATCTGGCTGTACACATTGAGTGAAGATCCCACCATGTAGAGACCAAACAGGCCACCGGCGACCGCGAGCGGTACGGTCAGCATAATCACCAGAGGCTGGATCAGGCTTTCGAACTGAGCCGCCAAAACCAGGAAAACGATCAGCAAGGCCATCGAGAAAGCGAAAATCGTCGCCGAGTTGGAATCCATGAAATCCTTGGCCGAGCCAATGAAGTCTGTCTGGATGGTGGGCGGCAATATGTCCTGCCCCGCGGCACTGAACCATTCAATGGCATCGCCGATCGTATAGCCTTCGGCCAGGGTCGCTGAAATCGTGATCGCACGCAGGCGATTGACGCGTGGCCGGTCGGATGATTCCCCTGTCTCACGCAGGCTGACCAGATTGGACAATGGGATCAGTGCGCCGGAATCGGCACGGACTGTGAGGATCGACAGATCACTTTGGCTGGACCGGTCTACACGCCGATTTTGCAGGACGACATCGTAATCCTCGCCGCGATCCGCATAAGTGCCAACACGCCGCGAGCCCAGATGTGCTTCGAGTGCCCGGCCAATGGATTGTACCGAGACGCCAAGTGCGGCAGCCCGTTCACGATCAATATCAACGATCAAACGCGGCGAATTGGGCTCATAACTTTTGCGCGCGCGCAGCAGATTGGGATTGCTCTCGCGTGCCCGCAACAGGATTTCATCGGCCCACCGATTGATCACGTCATAATCAGAACCGCCCAGAACAAACTGGATGTCATTGCCCGAAGCGCCGCGACCCAGCGATGATCCACCGCCCGCAAAAGCCCGAACGCCGGTCAATCCACCAAAACGCTGATTGATCTCGCCGATGATTTCCTGGCCGGAACGTTCGCGCTCATCCCAGGGTGCCATCGCACCAAAAGCAACACCGGAATTGAATCCGCCGCCGCCGAAACCCGGCACGACGACAACTGCCTGACGGATTTCATCGCGCTCGACGAAATCGGCCAGAATGGCTTCAATCTCTTCGGCCTGCCGGGCTGTGTAATCAAA
>Ga0316204_10011199_pt1 | contig 11309 bp, 9 predicted proteins | sample 6monrhotite_MG_2_FD_205661 | JGI IMG/M metagenome (GOLD analysis project Ga0316204, IMG submission 205661) | Microbial mat bacterial communities from mineral coupon in-situ incubated in ocean water Damariscotta River, Maine, United States -... | ecosystem: Environmental > Aquatic > Marine >...
CAGTCTGCGCACCGAGCGCGCCGCCCGACGTCGCAGATCCGTTTCTCCATTCGCCATACCCAAACGCAACAGTTCAGCCGGGCCATCAACCCGCACTGCTTCACCTTGCCAGGACCACGTGGCCCCGGCATCAATAGACTCGACCGGTGCGGCCAAAAGGCCATCGACTTCTGTTTGCGACCAAGAAATGACGAACGTGCCCTGAAAGCCCGTTTTCATCTGCCTGTGTGCCTGCTCTTTTTTATATTATTAAGTGAGACTTAACAAAACGGACCGTTCAGATAAAGAACAAACTCTTCCCCCTGGGCGCAGCCCGGCACAGGGTGTGTTTTCAAAACCTCAACTGCACCTGCAACTGCACTGGCAACGTGCCTGTCAGCTGACCTTCGCTTTGGCTAGGGTTCAAGAGACAGGCCAATAATGGCCCCAACCGAGGTGAGCCCAATCTGCGACAACTCCCCGGGGGCAAAGGCCTCTGGCAAGGCGCCGCCCTCCATCCACAACCCATCAATCAGCGCATTACAGGCGGTCGCCAGCTGGTACAGCCGCGCGGGCTCGGTTTCGCGTCCCGCCTCTTCCAGCGCGGCCCGAATGAGCTTTTCCAGCCGGTCGCGAAACTGCACATAGGTTTTTGCGTGGGTCTCTTTCATCTGTGCATCATGCTGCACCTTGTTGAGAAACCCCGCCCACAGCGCAATCGAGCGCGGATCCACCACAGGCGGCATCAAGGAGGACTGCACAAACACCCGCAGCTGATCCCGCGCGGAGCCTTTGACATCCGCCACAGGCGCAAAAGTCAGGTCGGTCATCTGCGTCATATGGTACTCGAAAGCCGCAGTGATCAGCTCTTCCTTGGAAGAAAAGTAATGCCTTATCAGCCCCTGCGTCACCTGTGCCCGATCCGCGATGCCGCGCACGGTTGCCCCCTGGACGCCCTTTTCCGCAACCAGTTCCAACGTTGCTTCAATCAGAGTACGCTTGCGCTGCTGCGCACTTTCACGCGTAAATTTTCGGCGTTCGTCACTCATCTCTGTCTCCACAACCGCTCGGCCTAATTATACACTTGCATAACTACCGCGATTACGCCTTACTACCGCAATACCCAAGGACGTCCAACCATGCCAACAGTTGCCACCGCTGAACAAGACACAGCAACCGCCCCCTCCTCTGCCCAGAGCGCATCCCTGGGTAAGGATGCTGTGCGTATCGAAGATCTACACAAATCATTTGGCACATTAAAGGTTCTCAAGGGCGTCTCCCTCACCGCGCGGCAGGGGGATGTTGTCGCCATCATTGGCGGCAGCGGCTCTGGCAAATCCACCATGCTGCGCTGTATCAATTTCCTGGAATCCCCCTCTGGCGGCAAGATCATCATCGACGGGGAAGAGGTGAAGATGCGCGCCGATGGCACCCCGGCTGACCGTCGCCAGATCGAACGTATCCGCACCCGGCTGGCCATGGTGTTTCAGTCCTTCAATCTCTGGACCCATCGCACCCTGCTGGAAAATGTCATCGAAGTGCCGGTTCATGTGCTCAAAATTCCACGCGCCGAAGCCATTGCCCAGGCGCGCGTCCTGCTGGCACGGGTTGGGCTGGCGGACAAGGAAGACGCCTTTCCGGCCTTTTTGTCTGGTGGCCAGCAGCAACGCGCCGCCATCGCCCGCGCCCTTGCCGTGGGTCCCTCGGTGATGCTGTTTGACGAACCAACCAGCGCCTTGGACCCGGAATTGGTGGGCGAAGTCCTGACCGTGATCCGCGACCTGGCCGCCGAAGGGCGCACCATGCTGCTGGTCACCCACGAGATGCGCTTTGCCCGTGAAGTCGCAGATCACGTTGTCTATCTCTATCAGGGACGTATCGAAGAGCAGGGTCCACCTGCCGAGGTCTTTGGCAATCCAAAATCGGAACGCCTGCAACAGTTCCTGAAATCCGTTTCATAATAAAACCAAAACCAAAATCCAAAACAGGGAGATCAAAAATGACACTCAAAACACTTCTGGCCACAGGCCTGACCCTCGCCACCCTGGCCACAGGCGCAGCCCAGGCCGAGCAAGTCAAAATCGGCATCGCCGCTGAGCCCTATCCCCCCTTTGCTTCGCTGGATTCCTCGGGCACATGGGTTGGCTGGGAAGTCGAAGTGATCGACGCGGTCTGCGCGGCGGCTGAACTGGATTGCGTACTGACACCGGTTGCCTGGGATGGCATTATCCCTTCTTTGACCGGTCAGCAGATCGACGCCATCATGGCCTCGATGTCGATCACCGAAGAGCGGTTGAAAACCATCGACTTCTCGGATGCCTATTACAACACCCCTGCCGTGATCGTGGCGGATAAATCCATGGATATCGCCCCCACCCCTGAAGGCCTGGAGGGTAAAATCCTGGGCATTCAGGCCTCGACCATTCACCAGGCCTATGCGCAGGAACACTTTGCAGATGCTGAAATCCGGGTCTATCAGACCCAGGATGAAGCCAACCAGGATCTGTTTGCCGGTCGCATCGACGCCATCCAGGCCGACAGCATTGCCATGGCAGATTTTGTCGGTTCTGACGCCGGCGCTTGCTGCGAGATCAAAGGCGCCGTTGCAGATGATCCGGCCATCCTGGGGCTTGGCGTTGGCGCAGGCCTGCGCAAAGGCGATGACGCCCTGCGTACTGCCCTCAATGCCGGCATCGCCAAAATCCTGGAAGATGGCACCCACGACAAAATCACCGCACGCTATTTCTCTGCCAGCATCTACTAAGGCGGCAACGACGTGACGATGATCCTCGAATGGCTCGGTCTGGCTGAGAGCGCAGCACTGCTGTCGCTCTCAGCTCCCGGCTGGGGCAGCAACCTGTTGCGCGGTCTGGCAAATTCGCTGCAGATCGCCTTTGGTGCCTTTGGCATGGGGCTGATAATCGGGCTTTTCGGGGCCTATGGAAAACTCTATGGCGGGCCGATCCTACGGGATCTGCTCGCCATTTATACCACCGTGATCCGGGCGGTTCCTGAACTGGTCCTGATCCTGATCCTCTATTATGTTGGTACCGATCTCATCAACAAACTGGCGCTGATGATGGGCTATGGCCGGGTCGAAATCAGTGGCGTTGTGGCTGGTATCTGGGTTTTGGGCATCGTCCAGGGCGCCTATGCTACCGAGATCCTGCGCGGCGCCATTCAGGCCGTCCCTACCGGCCAGATCGAAGCCGCCCGCGCCTATGGCATGCCGGCGCTGATGACCATGCGCCGTGTGACCATTCCCGCAATGATGGCCTTTGCCACGCCGGGATTGGCAAACCTGTGGCTGATTGCAACCAAGGACACCGCCCTATTGGCCGTTGTCGGCTTTAATGAATTGACGCTGGAAACAAAACAGGCGGCGAGCAGCACACGGGCCTATTTCACCTTCTTCCTCGCTGCCGGCGGGCTGTACTTGCTGGTGACGCTCTGTTCCGGCGTGATCTTTGCCCGCATTGAGAAATGGGCCCGCCGGGGCCAGCCCTCGCTGAAGGAGGGCAGCCAATGAACGGTCTTAAATCCCTGATGCAGCCCCATCGCATTGTGCTGATGGCCCTTTTTACCGGGTTGGTCCTGTGGTGTGCGCTGACCATGCGTTGGGACTGGATCCCCAAATACGCCCCCCTGGCCCTGGAGGGGTTGTGGACCACCCTTTGGATTTTGGTGGTCACCACGGTTCTGGGGTTCTTGCTTGCCATCCCGCTGGGGCTGGCACAGGCGATTGGGCCTTGGTATCTCTCCCTGCCCGCGCGGGTCTTTTGCACCGTCATTCGCGGCACCCCGCTCCTGCTGCAGATCTGGTTGCTCTACTATGGGCTTGGCTCGCTGTTTCCGCAGTTTCCCTGGATCCGCTCCAGCGAGCTGTGGCCCTATCTGCGCCAGGCCTGGCCCTATGCGGTTTTGGCGCTCACCCTGTCCTATGCAGGCTATGAGGGCGAAGTGATGCGCGGCGCCTTTTCTGGCGTCGCCAAGGGCCAGCTGGAGGCCGCCAAGAGCTTTGGCATGCCCCGTTTCACCATGTTCCGCCGTATCTGGCTGCCCCAGGCGATCCGCAACGTCCTGCCAACCCTGGGGGGCGAGACCATCCTGCAGCTGAAAGCCACCCCGCTGGTGGCCACCATCACCGTGGTCGAGATCTACGCCGTTTCTTCCAGGGTGCGCTCCGACACCTTTATTGTCTACGAGCCGCTGTTGCTGCTTGCCTTGGTCTATATGATCATTGCCGGGCTGATTGGGCTGGCCTTCAAGCGCTTTGAAAACCAGGTCCCCTCTGGTCGCTGATTCATCTGCCCCCTGTCGTGGTCCTCTCTGATCTGAACCCAGCCAGACGCGCGACACGACAGATTTGAACGTAAAAGGCCCCGGTGACATCATCACCGGGGCCTTTCTTTTGTGTTCTAGAACCCGGAAAGCTAATAGCTTTGCGTTTTCTACTGCGCCTTAGCCGTTTTGACGGATGGTGGCGTTTGTCGGATCATAGGGGCTGTCGCACGTCACAACCGCATCCCAGAGTTTGTCCTGCAGTTTCACTTTCAGTTTGGTGCCCTCGACCGCCAGCTCTGGCGGCACATAGCCCATGCCAATCGACTTTTCAAAAGCCACCGAATAACCGCCCGATGTCAGGCGCCCGACACGGGTTGCACCATCTTCGGTATACAGCGCCTCGCGGCCCCATGGATCGGCATCATCAGGCCCGTCGATCAGCAGGGTGCAGCATTTCACCCGCACGCCCGTTTCGATCATCGCCTCTTTGCCGTGGAAATCTTTTTCCAGGTCGATAAAGCGTGGCAGATCGGCCTCGGCTGGGGTGGCGTCGCGGCCCAGCTCGGTGCCAAAGGCGCGATAGCTCTTCTCCATCCGCAGCCAGTTTTGCGCCCGGGCGCCAACCAGCTTCATGCCGTGTTTCTCGCCAGCTTTTTCCAGCAGATCAAACAGGTAGTTCTGCATCTCGATCGGGTGGTGCAGCTCCCAGCCCAGCTCACCGGTGTAGGCCACACGGATCGCATTGACGGGGCACATGCCCAGTTCGATCTGACGCGCCGACAGCCAGGGGAAGCGCTTGTTGCTGAGTGCGGTTTCCGGATCGGCGTCGACGATGATCTCTTTCAGGATATCGCGCGACTTGGGTCCGGCGATGGCAAAGACGCCCCACTGGGTGGTGACATCCTGGATTTCGATATAGCCGAACTCCTCCATCTTGTCCTCAGCCGCCTTGCGCAGGAAGTCGGCGTCATATTCGGTCCAGGCACCGGCAGAGACCAGATAGTAGTTGTTCTCGCCGTTGCGCACGATGGTGTATTCGGTGCGGGTGGTGCCCGCCGAGGTCAGCGCATAGGTCAGGTTGATACGGCCAACCTTGGGCAGTTTGTTACAGGTGAACCAGTCGAGGAACTGCGTGGCACCCGGGCCCTTGACCACATGTTTGGTAAAGGCGGTTGCATCCACCAGACCAGCGGTTTCGCGGATCGCCTTGGCCTCTTCCACGGCATACTGCCACCAGCCACCACGGCGGAAGCTGCGGGCCTCGGCGTCGTTGAAGCCTTCAGGCGCGTAATAGTTGGGACGTTCCCAGCCATTGACCCAGCCGAACTGTGCGCCGCGCTCTTTCTGGCGGTCATAGGCGGGCGAGCAGCGCAGGCCGCGGGCGGCAGCGCGTTCTTCGTCCGGGTGGTGCAGGACGTAGACGTGCTCGTAGCATTCTTCGTTCTTGCGGGCAGCGAACTCGGTGGTCAGCCAGTTGGAGGAATACCGTTTGGGATCGAGCGACGCCATGTCGATTTCGGCTTCGCCCTCCACCATCATCTGCGCCAGGTAGTAGCCGGTGCCGCCTGCGGCGGTGATGCCAAAAGAGAAGCCTTCAGCCAACCACATGTTGCGCAGACCAGGTGCCGGACCCACCAGCGGGTTGCCATCAGGCGTGTAGCAGATCGGGCCGTTGAAATCATCCTTGAGGCCGGATTCAGCGCAGGAGGGAACGCGCTCTGCCATCGCCATATACTGTTCGGCGATCCGGTCCAGATCCAGCGGGAACAGGTCAGCACGGAAGCTGTCTGGGACGCCATGTTCAAAACGCGCCGGGGCGCCGTGCTCGTAGATGCCGAGGATCCAGCCGCCGCGCTCTTCGCGGGCATAGGATTCGTTGTCAGCGTCGCGCACAACCGGGTGCTCGGGGTTGCCCGCTTCGCGCCATTTGACCAGCTCGGGATCTTTGTCCATGACAATGAAAGTGTGCTCAACCGGGATCGCCGGGATCTTGATGCCCAGCATCTTGGCGGTGCGTTGTGCGTGGTTGCCGGATGCGGTCACGACGTGTTCGGCGGTGATCACCACTTGCTCGTCGGAGGGGACCAGGTTGCCGCCCTTTTCCACCATTTTGGTGCAGGTCACTTCCCAATGGGTGCCGGTCCAGTGGAAGGCATCGGCTTGCAGTTTGCGCACGATATCAACGCCGCGCTGACGCGCGCCCTTGGCCATCGCCTGGGTCACGTCGGCCGGGTTAATATAGCCATCTTCGGTGTGATAGATCGCGCCTTTCAGATCGCCGGTCTCAATAAGCGGCCAGCGCTCCTTGATCTGGTCAGGTGTGAGCCACTCATAATCCACATCGCAGGTTTCTGCGGTCGAGGCGTAGAGTTTGTACTCATCCATACGCTCTTCGGTTTGCGCCATGCGCAGGTTGCCAACAACGGCAAAACCGGCATTCAGGCCTGTCTCTTCCTCAAGCTGTTTGTAAAAATCAACCGAGTATTTGTGGATATGGGTTGTCGCATAGGACATGTTGAACAGCGGCAAAAGCCCCGCCGCATGCCAGGTCGAGCCCGAGGTCAACTCATCACGTTCGATCAGCATAACATCGTCCCAGCCGGCTTTGGCGAGGTGATAGGCAATAGAGGTCCCAACGGCGCCGCCGCCGACTACCAATGCTTTGACTTGGGTTTTCATGAGGCCGTTCTCCGGAACAAGTGACTCGGTTTCTGCATTGGTTATGCCCAAAGCCCGTGAAACCGGTCTAAATCCATCCGACGCAAATATAGCCAAAACCGACCTTTTGGCACCTAGAGTCCCGGTTCCGTGCAATAGTCCCAGCCCAGCCCGGCGCTGCTGTCATGCAGGTCTGGACCTCAGGTGCCTGTATTATTGACAGTCCAGGGTGGTCCCTCGGCGGATGCAGACACTGGCAGGCGCCTGCTCCTGTACCGCAACATCTGCGTCGGCCACATCCGCAGCGCCGGGAAAACGCGCGTCGATTGCAGAGCCCAGACCAGCGGCCTGTTGCCAAAGCCGATCCCGCTGACCTGCCGTTGCAATGCGATCGGCCGGCTCGGTCTCATAGCGCTTTTGCACGATGGCGGCGTAGTCTTTCATACTCAGCTCACCCGGCCCCAACCCGGCTTTCTGGCTTTGCATATTATAGTCCACTGCAACAACTGCCTGGATACTAAATACAAGTATTCCCAAGGTTTTTCGAATACTCATCTCCGCGCTCCCAAACCTGAACCTCACTCACAAAACCAGTGTACAGGGGGAGTTGGTGGAAATTATGGCATTCCCAGGCCATGCCTCCAGAGAGCATAGCCTGGGGAAGTCTTGAACCTCAGCCCTTATCAGCGAGGATTTTGCCGGGGTTGAGGATATCGTCCGGGTCAAGCGCTGCCTTGATCGCCGCCATATAGCGGGTGGCCGCCCCCAGCTCTTTTTGCAGATAGGGGCGTTTGCCCTGACCAATGCCGTGTTCGCCGGTGCAGGTACCATCCAGCGAGATCGCCAGATCATTCAGCCAGCTGATAAATTCGTCAGCCTTTTGCCGCTCCTCTGCGTTTTCCATGTCCACCAAGACCAGGGAGTGGAAATTGCCATCGCCCACGTGGCCAACGATTGGCGCAACCAGCCCCAGGTCTTCGGCCTTTTGCTGGGTGGCCCCTACACATTCGGCCAGTTTTGAAATTGGCACGCAGACATCCGTGGAAATCCCCTTGGCACCGGGGCGGATCTGCATGCAGGCCCAATACATGTCATGGCGCGCTTGCCACAGCTTGTTGCGCTCCTCTGCGGAAGAGGTGGCCTCAATGTCAAAGCCGCCAAACTCATCCGCAATGGCAGCAAAGGTCTCGCTCTGCTCCAAAACGCCAGCATCCGAGCCGTGGAATTCCAGCAGCAGCAGCGGTGTTTCCGGCAAGGACAGCTTGGAATAGCTGTTGGCGGCGGCAACGCTCATCTCGTCGAGCAGCTCCATACGGGCGATGGGAATGCCGTATTGAATGGTCATCATCACCGCGCGGCAGGCGTCATCCACGGTGCGGAACGAACAGCGAGCCGAGCGGATCGCCTCGGGGATGCCCTGCAGACGCAGGGTGATTTCAGTGATCAGGCCCAGGGTGCCTTCGGAGCCGACCATCAGCCGGGTCAGATCATAGCCCGCCGAGGATTTTTTGGCCCTTTGAGCCGTGCGGATCACCTCGCCATCCGCCATCACCACTTCCAGCGCCAGAACATTGTCCTTCATGGTGCCATAGCGCACCGCATTGGTGCCCGAGGCCCGGGTCGCGGCCATGCCACCAAGCGAGGCATTGGCACCGGGGTCAATCGGGAAGAACAGCCCCTGATCCCGCAAAAACGTGTTCAGCTGTTCGCGGGTGACACCAGGCTGCACCACCACATCCAGGTCCTCGGCATGGACCGCCAGGATTTGATCCATTCGCATCATGTCGACACAGATGCCGCCAGCCGGAGCGTTGACATGCCCCTCAAGCGAGGTGCCGGTGCCAAAGGGAATGACCGGAACGCCATATTCAGCGCAGGTTTTGACAATGTCGGCAACCTCGGCGGTGGAGGTCGGAAAGACCACCGCATCAGGGGCCTGATTGGTGATCCAGGTGGTGGTATGGCCGTGCTGCTCGCGGATCGCCTGCCCGGTCTGCATCTGGTCACCAAATTGCTGTTTGAGCACGCCAATCGCGGCCTCAATCCCAGCTTCGTTGCGTGGCAATGCCGTCGCCTGCACCATGTCTCACTCCTCTTCCTTACCCCAATAGCGCCGGGCGCTATCTCTCTCACTTCGTGTTGTCATGACAACACGCGCCTCTTATTGCGCAGAAAAAGGGCGCAGGCAACCACTGCCTGCGCCCCAATCTGTCCCGCTGTCTCAGCGGCATCAGGCTGCCAGAGCCAAACTCCCGAGGTAGCCCCACAGAGGCCCCCCAAGGTCACTCGCCCAGCGCGATGCCTTCGCGGCGCGGGTCGGCGCCCCCCTTTAGGGTCTCGCCGATTTCAATGGCATGCAGGCCTGAGTTCAAATCGCGGATATTGACCTTATAGCCCATCTCGGTCAGGCGCGGCTCCAGGTCCACGGCAACGGTGTCGGCCTCCAGATCATAGGTGCCAAACCGGTTCACCGCATGTGGCAGGCTCAGCGCCTGCTGCACATCCATGCCCCAATCCGCCCAAGCGACAATGGCCGTTGCCACATAGCCAATGATGCGGCTGCCACCGGGCGAGCCTATCGCCAGCACCGGTGCGCCCTCTTTCATCACAATGGTTGGCGCCATCGAGGAGCGTGGCCGTTTGCCCGGCTCCAGCCGATTGGCGATGGGAACGCCATCGCGGTGGCTGCGAAAGGAAAAATCGGTCAGCTCATTGTTGAGCAGAAACCCATTGCTCATCAAGCGCGAGCCAAAGCCATTTTCAATGGTCGTGGTCATCGACAGCACGTTGCCATATTGATCGACAATCACCAGATGTGAGGTCGACGGAAACTCGATCGAGACATCATCAGCCCAAAGCGGTGCCAGCCCCGCATGATCAAACGCCGGCTTGCCCGGCGCCACCTCCGCGAGGGCGGCATCACCCGCCAGCATCTCACCCCGACTGGCCAGATAGTCCGGATCCACCAACCCCTTGGCTGGAACCGGCACATAGTCGCTATCCGCCATGTAGCGCCCACGATCCGCAAAGGCGAGCCGCGAGGCATCGCCAATTAGTCGCCAGGATTGTGGGTCTTCGGCCCCCAGTGCTGCCAGATCATAACCGCCCAACATGCCCAGGATTTGCCCCACGGTCAGCGCCCCCGACGAGGGCGGCCCCATGCCGCAGACCTCAAAGGCGCGGTAGCTGGCGCAGCTCGCCGGGCGCTCCTTCACCTGATACAGCGCCAGATCCATTGCCGACAGAACACCGGGATTGCCCTCGGCCTGCTGCACGGTGCGCACAATATCGGCTGCAATAGGTCCGGTATAAAACCCTTCGGCGCCCTCAGCCGCAAGGCGGCGCAGCACATCCGCATAGGCGGTGTTGGTCAGGATGTCCCCGGCTGCCAAAGGCGTGCCGCCAGGCAGGAAATAGTCAGCCGTGGCGGGGAAACGCCCCAGCCGATCCGCGTCACGCGCGATCGAGCCTGCCATACGCGGCGAGACTTCAAATCCCTCTTCAGCCAAAGAAATACCCGCCGCAAACAGCGAGCCCCAGTTGGCGCGCCCCCATTTGCGATGTGCCGCCTCCAGCAAGGCCGGGGTGCCGGGGGTGCCCACAGATCGCCCGCCCACAACCGCGTCAAAGAACTTTAGCGGCTCGCCCGCCGCGTCCTGGAACAGCCGAGGCGTTGCCGCCAAAGGCGCTGTTTCGCGCCCGTCCAGCGTGGTGATCTCGCCGGACTTGGCGTCATACCAGACCAGAAAGGCACCGCCCCCCAGCCCCGAGGACTGCGGCTCGACCAGCCCCAACACAGCCTGCACCGCCACCATGGCATCCGCAGCGGTGCCGCCCTGACGCAAGATAGCCGCACCGGCCTCAACCGCATGGGGATTGGCGGCTGCGATCATCCAGGTCTGCGCCTCAACCGGCGCGCCCGCTGCCTTGCTGGCAAGTGAAGCGGCAACCGCGTCTGAAATCGCCGTGACAGCGCCAGAACTGGCCCCTTCAGGGGCAACCGCATCCGCCGCCTCCTGCGCGACAGCCCCGACGGAAGACAGGGTTAGGCCCGATAACGATAGGCCCGACAAAGCTAGGCAGGTCAGTAGAACAGATTTCATGGAACGCCCTCACAACTGAAAGATACAGGTGCGCCTTACAACATGGCAGGCACCACCTGGTCGGGGGGCCGGTGCCCATCCTCGAAGGTTTTGATATTCAATAGGACTTTTTCTCCCATCTCAATCCGGCCCTCCAGAGTTGCAGACCCCATATGCGGCAGGAGTACCACATTTGGCAATTCACGCAACCTAGGATTGATACTGGTGCCCTTCTCGTAGACGTCCAGACCGGCACCGGCGATCTCATTACTGCGCAGCATCCGGGTCAGGGCGTGTTCGTCGATC
>Ga0316204_10011200_pt1 | contig 11308 bp, 11 predicted proteins | sample 6monrhotite_MG_2_FD_205661 | JGI IMG/M metagenome (GOLD analysis project Ga0316204, IMG submission 205661) | Microbial mat bacterial communities from mineral coupon in-situ incubated in ocean water Damariscotta River, Maine, United States -... | ecosystem: Environmental > Aquatic > Marine >...
GCCGCTTTCGACTCTTTCATGCGCTGCTGCAATATCCTCAAGCTGAAAGCGACTGTCGATCCTGGTCTGCAAACGTCCCGATGACAATGCGGCGGTAGCGCGTTGCAAGGCGGCAGTTCTTTGATCGTCGGTCAATTCGTAGACCAGGAAGAAATTCAATTTCAACGAGTGGTAAAGCAGTTCACGAAATGGAACCGGCACGTCGTTCATGTCGTTGGAGCCATAGCAGATCAACGACCCGTGCGGCCTCAAAACAGACTGGCGGAGCAGGTCGACCGACGAAGAAAAATCCATGTCGATGAAGGCATCCACCGGCCGGCCGCCATTTGCCTCAAGAATCCGTTTTCCAAAATCCGGATCCCGGTAATCCACAACCGCAACGGCCCCGGCTTCCATCACAATTGGGGCCCGCCGCGTTGACGCCGAACCAATGACCTTCATGCCGCGTTCTGTCGCCAATTGGGTCACATAATGCCCGACCGCATTTCCGGCACCGGTAACCAACAGCGTATCAGCGTCGCAAGCGCTGGCAAACTCTACTGCCTGAATTGCCGTCAGCAGCGGAATCCCGGCACAGGCCCCCACGTCGAACCCGACGCCTTCGGGCAGGGCAACCGCCTGATGTGAGGGAAGCGTGATGTATTCAGCAGCCGTGCCGTTGCCGCGTTGCCATTGACCGTTCCAAAGCCACACACGCTCACCAACGCGCCGCTCGGAAATGCCGCCACCAACCGCTTCGATGATACCTGCACCATCGCTATGCGGAACCACGTGATCTGAGGCCAATGGGCGCGCCGCTCGGCTCTTGACGTCCGAAGGGTTCACGCCCGAGGCTTGTATCCTGACCAGAACCTCGCCCTTTGCAGGTTGGGCCACGGGCAAGGTGCCGACAATCAGAACATCGGAGGCGGGACCATTTTCCCGGTAGAAAGCGGCTTTCATCGTATCTCCCCATGTCATGGCAGGGCTGGGTGCCTGTGCATCCGGTTACGCTACTTTCGCCATAGCAAAGCCGCAACTGGCAGAACACCAGTTTTGGCCAAGAATGAAAGCTTGAACCGCTTGTGTCGCAGGTCGCCGCGCATGTTTCCCAATGCCCCGGGATGCCCCCCGGAACGTCATGGGAAAATTTGATCAACGAAGGAAGCCCCAGGCCCGAAGGCCCTGAAACGCGCGCATTATCGGCCAACAATGCAGCCTCTAGAAACAATCGCCGCATTTCCGCCACGATGTTCGGATATTGTTTCCAAAGGCGGCATAAATAGACATCATAAGTCGAGCAGGCCGCCTGACCAACTTTCCTCCCTGGACTAGAACCGGGCCGCACCTCTCCCAGGCGGCCCGTTTTCTTGTGGTCGCCGGCGAAACAACATGTCCTTTGCCGCCAGAACGGCCCCCGCCGTAATCAGCAAACTGGCCAGACCGATGGTCCAGGTAAAGACCCCCATACCAAACGTGATCAGAACGAATGTGGACAGCAGTGGCGCGGCGTAGCTGGCCGCGCCCAGAACCTGAATATCGCCGCGCTTCACCCCGATATCCCAGGCAAAAAACGCCAACCCGACAGGCCCGAGCCCCAGACCCAGAACCGCCAGCCACTGACCCGGGCCCGCCGGCCACACGGTTTCCTCAAGCGCCAGATGCGCCAGCGCTGCGAGAACCGCGGTCACCAGGCAGAACCCGGTCACCACATCGGTCGAAACGGCGCTGAACCGGCGCGACAGGACCGAATAGGAGGACCAGAAAAGCGCCGCCAGCAACGCCAGCCCATAGCCCGGCAGATAGGCCGCATCGGGCACCACCATGCGCCCGCCGGTCACGATCAAAATCGCCCCGGCAAAGCCAAGCACCGCCCCTGCAACATGGTGCAGACCCAACCGTTCGCCCGGGGCCAGCGCCGACATCAGCACGATCAAGAGCGGCCAGAGATAGGCAATCAGGCTGGCGTCAATGGCCGGGGCCGCGCGTAGCGCCGAGAAATAAAGGAAGTGGTAGCCAAAGAGCCCCCCGACCCCCAGCGCCCAGACCCGCCAACCCTGTCGCAGGGCCCGCAACGCATGGGGCCGGAACGGCCAGCTGAGCGCGCCGGCTGCCCCTGCGATGGCAAAGCTCATGGCGGTGAGCTGAAGCGGTGGAACAGCGCCGCTCGCGGCGGTGAAATAGGCCAGCAAAGCCCAAAGAAGGACGGCAATGAACCCGATGGCGGTGGCAGTGGTGCGGGGCATGGCAGGCCTCCTTTGGTGACGCAGTGCCTTACCCTTGCCCGCCTTGTTCGGCAAGCGGCGCGATCAGGTCTGCGCCCTCTGCCCGATTGGAATTCACCGCCCGGTCGACGCGGAACGCCTCGAACCGCTCTGCCGGTGCCGGACCCATCAACAAGGCCGCGCCCTTGCCGTCCTCGCCCAACCATTTGGCCCAATCCTCCGGCGCGAGGCTGACCGGTTCGCGGTGGTGGATATGCGACAGGCCCGCGCCCGCCGCACAGGTCACGATGGCCAGCGTGGTGATTTGCGCCTCTGCCACGGCCCAATCCTGCCAGATCCCCGCCAGCACCAGCGGCGCACCGTCGGCGGAGTGGATATACCAGGGCAGACGATTGCCATCGTCATCGCTGGTCCATTCATAGAACCCCGTCGCGGGAACCAGACAACGCCGGTCTCGGCAGGCGGCCCGGAAGGCGGGCTTTTCCGCGATGGTTTCGGCGCGGGCGTTAATCAGCAGGGGGCCGGCGGTGGGCGTTTTATACCAATGCGGCAGAAACCCCCAACGCATCGGGCGATACCGACGAAACCCAGCATCCGAAGTCACCACGCCCACCATCTGTGTCGGGCAGATATTGTAGCGGGGCCCATCGGGCAAATCGTTTGAAGGCGCGGCATCGAAAAGCCGCGCCATCGCTTCGGTGGGATGGGTCATGGACAGGCGTCCGCACATGAACGCCAGCCTAAGGGCGGCCTCGTGCAGAAGAAACCCCCGCGATCAGGCCCCGTATACGGCCCGATGCGCGATTTTCGGAATATCGCCCTGATAGATATCGAGATCCAGACGGGTTTCGGCGTCCAGCAGGCTCAGGGACCGGACAGTACGCCGGTAGGCGATGAATTTCCGGGCGTCGTCAAGAAGATGTGCTGCGTAGTTGGACATGGGGGCTCTCCTTTCTGTCCGCTTGTTACACCTGCAATATGGGGGCACCCACAGCCGGGACAATTGCCCGTTTGCCAGACCCGCCATGCCCCCGGCGCATGGCGGAAAAAGGGCCGGGCAATCGCTTGCCCGGCCCCGATCTCAGAACATTCCGCCTGGATTATTCGGCTTCGGTGATCCGGTCTTCCAGATGCGGCACGTAGGGGGTGTTCTCAGCCAGGTAATCGGCCACCACCTGTTCCAGCCCGGGACCGTAATCATAGGCGTTCATGCCATTGGCCGCGAAAGTGGCATAGCCGTCGCCACCGCTGCGCATGTAGTTGTTGGACACCACGCCATAGATGGCTTCGGGGTCGATCGGCACGAACCCGTCCGCCGTCTCGATCTCGACCGAGGTGATGCGGCTGCCCGGCTCGGCGGCCGGATCCCAGCTATAGCGCATACCCGCGACCTGCGGGAACCGGCCTGCGCCATCCTCGACCTGGCTGACGCCGTTTTCCAGCGACGCGATCACATCCGCCCCGGTCAACTGGAACGTGGCCAGTGTGTTCTGGAACGGCAGCACGGTCAGCACCTCGCCCATGGTCACTTCGCCCGGATCGATCGAGGCGCGCAGACCGCCGCCATTCTGGATGGCGATGTCGATGCCCTGATTGCGCACCCGGTCCAGCATGGCATCGGCGACCAATACCCCCATCTCGCATTCACGCGCCCGGCAGCTCGATCGGTCACCGTCAATCGCGGCGGTGGTTTCGGCGACCACAATGGCCATCGCCTCTTCGATGGGTGCCGCCAATTCCGCGATCCGCTCGCTCAGCAGCGCATCGGGCTCAAACGAGGCATCCAGCAGGATCGTATTGCCGCCAGCATAAACCACGTCGCCGTCATCATCGACGGTCAGATCAAGATGGCCCAGATATTTAGTATAGGCACCGGCCGAAACGATGGGCACCAGATCACCATCCGGGTTCGACACATAGGTCGGATAGGCATAGTCGCGATCCGGATCATCGGCGGAATAGTAGGAATGCGAATGGCCACCGATGATGGCATCCAGCCCGGACACTTCCGCCGCCAGCCTTTCATCGTCGCCCGCCCCGACATGGGTCACCGCGACAATGACATTGACGCCATCGGCCAGCAATTCATCGACATCGGCCTGCATCGCGGCAACGACATCTTCAAAGATGACATTTGGCCCGGGCGACGCGATATCGACGGTATCGGGCGTCACCGCGGACACAAAGCCCACCTGCACGCCGTTGATTTCCTGAACATAGCTGTTGCCGATCAGATCACGCAGAAGATCCGACTGCGACAGGTCCAGATTGCCCCCGATCACCGGGAACTCGACCAGGTCCATGAACCGGGCCAGGTTTTCCGGCCCGTCATCGAATTCGTGATTGCCAAGCGCCAGAAGATCCAGGCCGATGGCGTTCATCATCTCGGCTTCGACATCGCCCTTGAAGGTCGTATACATCAGCGAGCCCTGAAAGAGATCGCCGGCGGCAACGACGGCCACGTTTTCCTCGCCTTCCTCGGCGCGGATCTGTTCGATGGCGGTTTCCAGGCGGGCCGCGCCGCCAAAGCATTCGCCGGCGGCGTCATCTTCGACCGAGCAGGTGCTGTCGAACCGGCTGATCGGTTGCACGCGGCTGTGGAAATCGTTGAAGTGAAGTAGGTGAATGGTGGTCTCATCGGCGACGGCAGCGGTGCCCATGGCAGCCAGTATTGCCGTCGAACACAGGATTCGAGCAAGCATCGGAGTTCTCCCTGACAGTTTATTGTTATGACCACAGCTTGGCGGGGCCGATGCGCCATGTAAAGTGATTCAGTAACGCACATGTGACACTTGACGTCGCGGCGCGGGCGGGCCAATCCCCATCTTATGCAGATATTCAAGATATTTCGGGCCGATGAATGGGCCAGATTGCAGGCCGAAGGGCAGACATTGGGCGCGCCGGTCGATCTGGCCGATGGCTTTGTGCATTTTTCCACTGCCGATCAGGCTGTCGAGACCGCCGCGCGCCATTTTGCCGGGGCTCAGGGTCTGGTTTTGCTGGCGGTCGATGCAGGCGCGCTCGGGCCTGCGCTGAAATGGGAGGCCTCGCGCGGCGGCGCACGGTTCCCGCATCTTTACGCCCCCCTGCGGCTGGCCGATGTGCTCTGGCACCGGCCTTTGCCCTTGACCGATTCCGGACATGTGTTCCCCGAACAGGTCGCGGGCCATGTCGATCCGACCCGCGCCCAGTTTGACACCTTCAAGGCGGGCGACCGCGACGCCCCGATCGACATGCTGAACCTCGTCCGGCTGCGCGCCGATGCGCGGTATCCGGCGGATCACGCGCTTGCCAAGGCCGGTCTGACGGGGGCCGAGGCCTATGCCCGCTACGGGTCTGAGACCGCGCCCATCCTGGCCCGGCTCGGCGGTCGGATCGTCTGGCGCGGGGCGTTTCAGGCGCAACTGATCGGCCCTGATGGCGAGCACTGGGATCAGATGTTCATCGCCCGCTACCCCACCACCCACGCATTTCTCGAGATGATCACCGACCCCGCCTATCGCGCCGCAGTGATCCACAGACAGGCGGCGGTGCGCACATCGCGGCTGATCCGCACCGAAGCCACCACTGTGGGAAAGGCGTTCGGATGATGCTGGAACGGATGGCCATGGCGCTGATGCGCCGGATGGATCCCGAACGCGCGCACGGGCTTGCGCTGCGCGCCCTCAATGCCGATCTTGTGCCGCTGCCCGGGCCCGTCACCTCGCCCCGGCTGGCCTGCTCGCTTGCCGGTCTTGATCTGCCCAACCCGGTCGGGCTGGCGGCGGGGTTCGACAAGAACGCCACCGCTTTCGGGCCACTGATGCGGGCGGGCTTCGGCTTTCTGGAAACCGGGGCCGCGACGCCCCGCCCACAGCCCGGCAACCCCAAGCCGCGCCTCTTTCGCCTGACCGAAGATCGCGCCGCCATCAACCGGTTCGGGTTCAACAATGACGGTATGGCGGCGATCACCGCCCGGCTGGCGGCAACCCCGCACACCATCCCGGTGGGGCTCAATCTGGGGGCCAACAAGGACAGCACCGACCGCGCCGCCGATTTCGCCACCGTATTGGCCCATTCGGGCGCGCATATCGACTTTGCCACCGTCAATGTCTCGTCCCCCAACACCGAACGCTTGCGCGATCTACAGGGCAAAGAGGCCCTCACCGCGCTGTTGCAGGGCGTGATCGCCGTGCGCGATGCGCAAGCCCGGCCGATCCCGGTATTCCTGAAGATCGCCCCCGATCTGACGGGCGCCGAAATCGAAGACATTGCCGCCGTCGCGCTGGATACGCGCGTGTCGGGCATCATCGCGACCAACACCACGAACACCCGCGAGGGTCTGACCAGCCAACATCGCGGCCAGACCGGCGGGTTGTCAGGCGCGCCGCTCTTTGACAGATCGACCCGCGTTCTGGCGCAGGTCTCGGCCCTGACCGAAGGCAGGTTGCCGCTCATTGGTGTCGGCGGCGTGGCCTCCGGCGAACAGGCCTATGCCAAGATCCGCGCCGGGGCCTCGGCGGTGCAGCTTTATACCGCGCTCGTTTATGGCGGGCTGTCGCTGGCCGCCGATATCGCGCGCGGGCTGGACCGGCTTTTGGAACGCGACGGCTTTGCCAATGTGGCCGATGCCGTGGGCACGGGCCGCGACGACTGGCTTTAGGCGGCGGCGCGTTCCAGGGCCGGATAACGCGCCCCCAACGTCACCCCGCGCAGCACCAGAAACACCATCAAGGCCGCCCAAAGCCCGTGATTGTCATAACGCGGCACGAGCAGGATCAACGCGCCCACATAGCCCGCGAAACTCAGGATCATCATGTTGCGCATGTCGCGGCTGCGCGTGGCGCCGATAAAGATGCCGTCCAGCATCCAGGATGGAGCCCCCAGAACCGGGGCCAGCACCATCCAGAACAGATAGGTTCGCGCCGCCGCCCGCACCTCGGGCGCGGTGGTCATCGTATCGATGATCCAAGGGCCCGTCAGCGCAAAGCCAAGCGTCAGCCCGGCGCAGATCACCACACCCCAGAGGCTGGTCATGGTCGCGCTTTGCCGCAGCCTTGCCCTTGACCGCGCGCCCATCGCCTGGCCCACCAGCGCCTCGGCGGCCAGGGCAAAGCCATCCAGCGCAAAGGCGGTGATTTCCAGAAACTGGATCAGGATCTGATTGGCCGCCAGCGCCACATCGCCAAACCGCGCCCCGATGAACATGAAGGCCGCGAACCCGCCCGTCAGCAGCACCGACCGGATCATGATATCGGAATTGACCATCGCCATGTGGCGCAGCCTTGCCCGGTCAAAGACCCGCGCCCAATCGCGCCAATCGGGCACCCGAAACGTGCCCCGGCAAAGCCAGAGGCCAAATCCCAGCCCGCTCCATTCCGCGATGAAGGTGGCCCAGGCGACGCCGCCCACGCCCCAGCCAAGCTGCAGCACGAAGACCAGATCGAGCACGATGTTCAGCCCGTTCATCCAAAGCTGCAACAACAGCATCGCGCCGGTGCGTTCACGCGCGATCAGCCAGCCATTGACGCCGAAAAGCGCGATCGCCGCCGGGGCCGACCAGATGCGGATGGAAATATATTGCCGCGCCAGCCCCTCCACCTGATCCGAGCCCTCGGCCAATCCCAGAGCCGCGTTGATCATCGGCATCTGCAACGCGATCAGAACCAGACCACCGGCAAAGCCGATCATCAGCGCCCGCGTCAGGAGCGCCGCAACCTCGCTCCGATCGCCCGCGCCGACCGCCTGAGCGGTCAGGCCGGTGGTGCCCATCCGCAGAAATCCGAAAATCCAGTAAACCGCGCTCAGGATCACCGCGCCCAGACCGACCGCGCCGATCGGGGCCGCCTGCCCCATCTGTCCGACAACGCCGGTATCGACCAGCCCCAAGAGCGGCACCGTGATGTTGGACACCATAATCGGCAGCGCAATGACCAGAACCCTGCGATGGGTCAGCGCGCCCGTGCCGTCAGCCATCGGTTTCGGGGCCGGGTTGCGGCATCAGGAAATGCCCGGTGGCCTGCGCAAAGAGCCGCGCGCGATTGTCCTGCCAGGCCTCGACATGAACCGAGGCATAGCGCCGCCCGGACCGGTTCACCCGCGCCCGCGCATAGCAGTCGCGCGGCAACCCGGCACGCAGATAGTCAACCGTGAAATCAATCGTCTTGGGCAGGCGCGGCATGGTCTGCGGCGTCAGATCCTCGGGTGCGCGGCGGCCCTGTTCGATGTCGTCCCACAAGGTCTGCCAGCCAAGCTGCACGATGGCCGCGACCTCAAGAAAGGACGCAATCGCGCCGCCATGCAGCGCCGGCAGAAATGGATTGCCGATCAGCTTTTCATTATAGGCCATCACGGCGGTCAATTCATCGCCGCGCCGGTCAAAGCTGATCCCCATGAACCGGGCATAGGGCATGCCCTCCACCAGCGCGTTCAATGCGCCATCGCGGCGTTCCTTGACCACCTGAATGGGTTCCAGCTTGCGGCGGTTCATGGCGTGTTTCCTTTCGGGCGTTCCACCATAAAGGCCCCCGCCGCTGTCGCCACCGGGCGGCTGTCATCCTCGTCCCAGGCGCTGGCCCGCACGAACCCGACCGACCGCGTGATGTTGTAGCATTCGGCGCGTGCCAGAATGCGCTGACCGGGGGTTGCGGGCCGCATGTAATCGATGCGCAGGTCAATCGTCGCGGTGCCTGCGGGAGCGTCCGGGTGGCTCATCACCGCCGCCCCGCCGCAGGTATCCATCAATGCCGACACCGCCCCGCCATGGATCACGCCGCTTTTCGGGTCGCCCACCAGATCATCCGACCAGGGCATGGTGATCACGGCATAGCCATCACCGATATCCTCAAGACGCATCCCCAACGCGTTTGAAAACGGAATGGCCTCGATGAATTGCTTGGCGATACGGGCCTTTTCTCCGGCTTCCAGCGTCATGTTCGATATCCCGATCCCATTGCAGGCACGCCCGTAGCAACCATGGTTTTGCATTCCCTGCAAGCCTTTGGCAAAGTCCCCTGAACGCAACACCGGCAGGCAGAGACGGCCATGGATGACGAGCAGCTGAGTTTCAAGGCTATGTGCGCCCGGTTCAACGTGACCCCGCGCACCCTGCGCCATTACGAATATATTGAACTGCTGGCCCCAAAGCGTGACGGTCGCACCCGATCCTACGGCCCGCGAGAAGTTGCCCGCATGACATTGATCCTGCGCGGGCGCCGCTTTGGCTTCGCACTGGAGGAAATCCGGCAATGGCTGGCGATGTATGACATCGACCCCGAGGGCGGCCTGCAACAACAGACATGGATCGCCATGGCCGACCGGCAGTTGGACGAGTTGCGGACGCGCCGGCTGGAACTGGAGGAGGTGATCGCAGAGCTGGAAAAACTGCGCAATGTCGTCTGGGACGCGCAAAAACCGTGACTATCCGCCCAGGTTTTGCAACAAAATGCGCGAAAATTGGCTTACGCTGCGTCATTTAAAAAAGTGACGCGACGTTTCATTTACGTCAACGTAAGCTTATCTTGTAGACATGTCCCCAACTCCACAGATCAGGGACATAATTGCGATGTATGATGCGATAGGTGATCTCATGGACCCCGAAACCATGACCATCCGCCAGATGTGCGACGCGTTCGACGTAACGCCCCGCACCTTGCGGTTTTACGAATCCAAGGAATTGCTGTTTCCGATCCGCGACGGTCAAAAACGCCTCTTTACCCGGCGCGACCGGGCCCGGCTGAAACTGATCCTGCGCGGCAAGCGCTTTGGTTTCTCACTGGAGGAGATCCGGCAATTGCTGGAGCTTTACCATGTCGGCGATCAGCAGGAGACGCAGCTCAAGCGCACGCTTGAGGTCGCGCAATTGCGCCTCGAAGATCTCGAACAGCGCCGCCAAGAACTGGACGCGGCCATTGCCGATATGCGGGCCCAGATGGGTCTTGTGCGTGAAATGCTGTCCGATGTCGCCGCGCGCGACGCCTCTTCCTGATCCTTCTTATTTCGCAAGGACCATAAAATGCCCGACTATTTCGCCCCGACCAAAGATATGGCCTATGTGCTGCATGACGTGTTGAAAGTGCAGGACATGCCCACCCCCGGCTATGCCGACCTGGATCGTGATTTCACCTCGGCGGTGCTGGATGAGGCCGCCAAGATCGCCGCCGATGTGCTGGCCCCGCTCAACGTGGTGGGCGATAGCGAAGGCTGTACGCTGGAAAACGGCGTCGTGCGCACGCCAACGGGCTTCGGTGCCGCCTTTGAACAGGTCAAGGAGGGCGGCTGGACCGGGCTCGACATGCCCGAGGAATATGGCGGCCAGAATCTGCCTTACGTGATGGGCCTTGCCCTGACCGAGATGCTGTCCTCTGCCAATCAGGCTTTCGCGATGTATTCGGGCCTGACCCATGGCGCGGCGGCCGCGATCCTGGCCCATGGCACGGAGGCGCAGAAAGCCCAATACCTGCCCGACATGATCAGCTGCAACTGGACCGGCACCATGAACCTGACGGAATCGCATTGCGGCACCGATCTGGGCCTGATGCGCACCAAGGCGGTGCCGCAGGGCGATGGCAGCTACAAGATCTCCGGCGAGAAAATCTTCATTTCCTCGGGCGAACATGATCTGGCCGAGAACATCATCCATCTCGTGCTGGCCAAGATCCCCGGCGGCCCCGACGGCATCAAGGGCGTGTCGCTCTTTATCGTGCCGAAATTCCTGGTCAAAGACGATGGCAGCGTTGGGGCGCGCAACGGCGTCGCCTGCGGCTCGATCGAGGAAAAGATGGGCATTCACGGCAACTCCACCTGCGTGATGAATTTCGACGAGGCCACCGGCTGGTTGCTGGGCGAGGAACACAAAGGCATGCGCGCCATGTTCACGATGATGAACGAAGCCCGCATCGGCGTCGGCATCCAGGGGCTGGCCCAGGCCGAAGTGGCCTATCAGAACGCGCTGACTTACGCGCGTGAGCGCCTTCAGGGCCGCGCCGTCACCGGCGATGAAAACCCCGATGGCCCCGCCGATCCGCTGATCGTGCATCCCGATATCCGCCGCTCGTTGATGGATCAGAAAAGCTTTGTCGAGGGCGGGCGTGCCTTTGTCCTTTGGGGGGCCACGCTGATCGACC
>Ga0316204_10011201_pt1 | contig 11307 bp, 12 predicted proteins | sample 6monrhotite_MG_2_FD_205661 | JGI IMG/M metagenome (GOLD analysis project Ga0316204, IMG submission 205661) | Microbial mat bacterial communities from mineral coupon in-situ incubated in ocean water Damariscotta River, Maine, United States -... | ecosystem: Environmental > Aquatic > Marine >...
TGACTGGATCATGCTTAGGCATTTTTTCAGATGTTTTTGTGACAGGACTCTTGTTGTTATCCGTTTCGCTCATGTCTATTCCAAATATTATTCAATGACTGACAATAGTTTGTGTTTTTTTAATACGGCTACTATGGCTTCATCACTGGCTTGACTAGCAATATAAAACGGGCCGGCAAAGCCTAAGCTTTCAGCCACGTCACTAAGGCGCTTGTTAATCAGTACAAGCGGTATTTTCAATAATGAAGCGTGTGCTTTTTCTGGCACCATTTCCAGCATATTTTTTAAACTCGTTGCACTAGTAATGACAATAGCGGCTATCTGATTATTCTGCAAATGTTGCTCTATTTCTGCGCTAGAAGTATCAGGTTGAGTCCGTTGATAGACACTTAAATAATCAACCTTTGCACCACGTTGTTGTAAACTATCTTTTAAATGTTCACGCCCCGCATTTCCACGGACAATGAGTATATTTTTGTCACTGACATTTTTCATGGCGGCAGTGGCTAATAAACCTTCACTATTAAATTCGCTATCCGGAACTATATCTGCCAATCGACCTAATCGTTTAGCTAATTGATTGGCACTACTTTTACCTATCGTTGCCAGCACTGTTTTATCAGTAATAGAGCTTGCATTTTCAATGTGTTTTAAGCCGTATTCGACTGCATTGGGGCTGATAAAGATGATAATGTCATAATCATTAATGTTTTGAAGGTGCTGCTTGTCGGTTGGCGTAAGTGTAACCGGTGAAATATCAAGGGTAGGAAAAAGACAGACTTCACCCGCGGCTGCTTTAATACCATTAACAAGCAAATTTGCTTGGTGAGCAGGGCGAGTGATGACAATGCGTTGCGTCATAAAACCTTATTCTTTGTTGTACAGCTCATTTAAAATTTTGTCTGCGCCACGAGAGAGCAAGTCTTCAGCTAATACCATACCAAGCTCTTCTGCATTGTCAGGGGAGCCCGCAATATCACCGCGGATAATTTCTTTACCATCAACCGAGCCTACTAAACCGCGTAACATAACTAAACCATGCTCGAATTCAGCGTAACCGGCAATAGGAACCTGGCAACCGCCTTGTAAACGAGCATTCATGGCGCGCTCGGCACGAACACGAATTAGTGTTTTCTTGTCCGTTAACGGTGCGATAAGGTTATTCACTCGTGCGTCATCACTGCGACACTCAATGCCGACTGCTCCTTGTCCTATTGCGGGTAAGCAGACATCTGTGCCAATGAATTGTGTGATGCGGTCATCAAATTCAAGGCGTTTTAAACCGGCTGCAGCAAGAATAATGGCATCGTACTCGCCGTCATCGAGTTTTTGTAAGCGAGTATTCACATTTCCGCGCAAATCTACAATTTTAAGATCAGGGCGTAATGCTGCAATTTGAGATTGGCGGCGTAGGCTTGAGGTGCCTAATCTCGCACCTTGTGGCAATGCCTCCAATGATTTGTAGTTGTTAGAAACAAAGGCATCACGAGGGTCTTCTCGTAGACATATGACGGGTAAATGAAGACCACTTGGGAATTCGACCGGCACATCTTTCATTGAATGCACAGCGATATCTGCGCGGCCTTCTAGCATGCCCGTTTCAAGCTCTTTCACAAAAAGGCCTTTGCCGCCTACTTTAGCCAAAGGAGTATCGAGAATTTTGTCACCTTGTGTGGTCATGGTAACGAGTTCAATTTTTAGCTCAGGGTGATGGTGTTGCAGCATACTGCTGACGTAGTTAGCTTGCCACAGGGCGAGCTGACTTTTTCGTGTGGCGATGCGCAAAATTTCTTCAGACATGTCGTTTTCTCTTAATTTATGACTATATAAATAATATTAATCGAACTAAGTTAGGTCAATATTGTAAAACACTTATAATACACCAAATAAAGAGCAGCCTGTTTGGCTAGTTGAGGAAGAAGTTAAATGTTCGCCCTAAATACAAAGAAATTAAAATACGTCTTATTTATTGCCATTTCGTGTGTGTCTCTCGTGTGGGTGGTAAACAGCCAAGCAGAAAATACTTCACGCCAATCTAATTCGGACCTCCCTCATGTTGTACTTGAGCAGGGTTCAAATTTTGTGAAAGATGCAAAAACGGCCGATAATAAGCAAGTGCCAATTTTAGTAATGTTTAGCATGAACCATTGCCCATACTGCGTTGAAGTAGAGGAAGACTATTTAAAGCCAATGCTACGTAATAAAGAATATGAGGATAAGGTCATCATTCGAAAAGTCAGGCTAGATGGTACCGACGATATGATTAATTTTGCAGGCAAAGAAATTGATCCGAATGATTTCAGTGATGCTTATAGTGTTTCAATGGTACCGACCATCGTGTTGGTTGATGCAAATGGCAAGCAACTTGCGCCCTCAATTATCGGTATAACGAATGCTCATTATTATAGTGATGAATTAGATAAGTCGATTGATAAATCGCTACAACGAATTCGCGATGTCGCTAAACGTTAAAATATAACAACAGTAGTTCAATGTATACTTCTCTTTAAAACTATTATTGTTTCGCCATCCAGCGTCATGCAATAGAGATCGTTATGGAGTTTTCAGCAGCTTCTTAACGGATGTGATGAACAGATGAAACCTGCTGATTGGCTTGATATTTTTTACGCAACTCAAAGCAAAACGTTCTCTGCGCTGAGACATCCACTCTTGTTTATAAGCATCGTTACCTGTTAGAAAATCGATCTCTTTCACTTGTTCAACATCTATTACATGCTCCATCAGGAAGCTCGTTAGTATTGTCCCCGGTGAGTACTGCTTCCATGCTTTGTCATATGCCAGTCTAAATATATTCGCTTTGCCATGTAACACAAACCAAAGTTGTGCAGCAATAGGTTGTTCATTTACATATAGAATTGCAAGCCTTGACCAACCATATTTAGAAAAACTAGCCACTATTTCATTAAGGAAATCGAGATACTGTTCATTAGCCTTCCAGCTTGCAGTGTAGGCTGCATAGTAATCAGGCATGGCTTGTGGCACTTCATCAGCAGTAAATAGACGCATTTGATAACCATGTTCACGTTCAAGTTTACGTTTTTTACGGGAGATAGTATTACGAAGTCTGGCGGGGCGTGTTGCCATATAGTCAGCATATGATTGATTTTGTAGAGGATAGATCCAGTTATAATATCTAAAAACGCTATCACAATTAAATCCAGCTGCTTCCATTGCGTTTTGCAAAGCAGTTATACGACTGTCACTATCGGCAACGGGCTCTAATAATAATGCAGTAATCGGTAACTGGTATAAACCTTCAGTCAGACAAGTAAGAACCTGTTGTTGCTTATTGTCTGAAATTAATAAATTATAAAGTGAAGTATAGCGATGCTTGAGAGAGTACCAAGTGTTACCGGAACACTTAATTAAAGGTAAGATTGCCATGACTTTATTGTCGTCAACCACACAAGCTAACAGCATCGATTGATTATGATCAGTAGTAACGTGAGCGACATTTACAAGCCACGGGCGCGAGTAAAATAAACTGCCTTTCTCCGCTTGTAGGAAAAGTGCATTAGCGCTGTCTGGTAGTTGGTTCCAAGCGCTGTAGCATAAAAACTTCATAGCCATTTTTCAAGAAAGTTGCAAGACGCGTTAGTCACATTAATCATTCGCCTTTTAGATATCTTTTATCATGATCTGCACTGGGTAAAGTACAGTAATCATACTTGCCGAATAATGTGTATCGATTAAGCGCTATACGATCATAAAGCCAATCTCTTAATGTTCTGGGTATGATTTTAAAAAAAAGAACGAATCTCCATGGGAACCCCAGTTTTTTCATTATGTAAAAAAAAGCATCACTCTTTCCAATACAATTATTACCATGTACTAGCAGCATTGTTTCATAAAAATCAGTGGGGTACTTGAAGTGTTGCAAAATGGCTTGTCCTTCCTCAGATTGAACACTTGCAAGTTTAAATTTTTGATTCTTATCATGTTGAACAATGAAGTTACACCATGCATTACATAATTTGCACACACCATCAAACAAGATAATTTTATCACCTTGATTTATATGTGGTGGCATATTTTGAACGATTTGAGTCATTTAATGGTGTGCAATCGATGTGCTTATGATTGATTTTTTGCTATAGCCATCAGCACGGTCATTGTTCCTTTATCATTTGTTTGTGAGAATGATTTATTGATAGATATGACTTCAAAGCCGCAATCAATAAAGTTTTGTTTCACTTTCGCTTCAGTTAAACCAAAATCAGAATTTTCTGTTGGTGACAGCCAATCCCATTGAACTAAAATACCCTCAGGCGCTAAAAGTGATTTAAGCAAAACTAAGGTTGATTTGTATTCTGGTATAAATCCAAGCACAGATGAAGCAACAATTAAATCGAATGGAGTTTGCAGAGAAGTATTTTTGCTAATAGCGTCTTTAGATAATGATTCAGAGAGAGTTGTGACATTCGATAACATCTTATTGTTTAATATCGAGACCATTTTTTCTGATGAATCTAATGCCACAATATTATTTGCTATCGGTGACATTTGTTCTGTCAGTAATCCTGTACCACAACCAAAGTCCAATACAGTCAAACTATTTAGGGTAACGTTATTAGTCAGAGTCTTGAATGCTTTTTGTGAATATAAAATAGCCTCTTCATTACTATCCCATTCTTCTGCGTATTCATCCCAGCTATCATTCATAAAATATCTCTACGCTTTAAATAAAAAGGACTAATTTTTTCAAATATTAACGTTACAAAATTTAACAAGTTAAACATAGTGTTAGTCATATATTTTGTTGTGAAAAGATTCAGCAAGGACTAAGATTAATGGACTATTGCCACGGAGAATTTTAATGTATCTAGTAAGGTTAGTCTATGTAAGCACTATCGGTAAGGGTTTTGATAATAAAGATATTGAAAGTATTCTTGAAATTGCTAATACAAAGAACTCGGCTAAAAATGTGACGGGGTTATTGTGCTTTAGTAAGGGCATATTTTTACAATGCCTCGAAGGCTCCAGATCGAATGTTAATGAGACTTACCACAGAATTCTTAATGACTCCAGGCATGAAAAAATAATCATGCTCGATTATAAAGAAATCATACATCGTGAGTTTGCTGACTGGTCTATGGGTTATGTTCCAGAGTCGAGTTTGACTGCCCCTGTTAATTTAAAATACTCAGGAAAGACGGAATTTAATCCTTATGAAATGTCAGGTGAAAGTTCGCACGGACTGATGATGGAACTCAAAAGCACGATTAGAACAACTAGCGGCTAAATGCTATATAAGCATCTTTATAAAGAAATTATATTGATTAATGTACAACCTCAATCAAGCTGAGATTATTCAGTCATCAAATGGATCATCAGCAATTAGGACACTGATATAGGGTGCGTAAGTTAAAACAGCGCCTTGTGCTATCCCTAAATTATTGAAAGCCTGCTCCATTTGACTAAAGCATTCATCATTTTGCGGATCCATTTTTAAAGCTTCTAAAGCAGAGAGTAAGGGTTTGATTTCTTCGGCAACTATAAACATTTCCAGTTGCTGAATGGATTCCTCTATCCTATTAGCATTTATATTTTTGCTTGAGCGATTATGGCCAAACTCTTTGAACTCAGGCGGTTCTTCATAAGAGTTCGAGGCAAGTCCTTCTGATCGAGAACTTGCTGTGTCAGTACTAGAAGTAAGCTTAGACTCTTCCATTAATGCTTGTTTCAAAGCATCAACAAAGGCACTAAATTCTTGAGCAGTAGGTTTGTTGATTAATAACGATAATAGTGGCTTGTTCTTTGTCCGTTCATGAAATTCAAGATAAGGGTGATTAACATATGGTTCAGGATTTAATGTTGATAACCCTACAGTTAACATTTTTTCTTTGAAAAGTGTTTTTATTCGCACATTCACCACATCATCAGATATTTCAAATTCTTTTGTGCCTTTAAGAAATTCTTTTTGTATTAGTTTTATATTCATATATTTTAGATTATATACCTAAAAGATGTTCTTAATAGCGTTTATTGTCATTAATAAGCAGAGCTAGGAGTAAAACATAAAATATGTGTTATATGCTTTTATCTAAAATCCCCTTTTACCATAATGGTTGTAGCGAAGGCAGTAAAAAAACGATACCAGCAACTGTTTTTACTCCATCAATAGCAACGGTTACAGGAGTAGCCAGTATTTTACCAACATTGCCTAATAACGTTGATGGCTCTTCTATTTTTAAATAATAAGGTTTATTAAAATTAAAATTTTTGTTTATAATTTTATTTGTCGAATATCGTTTTCCGGTAATAGTGCCTGAAAAGGTATATGTATATTTTTTATGATTGGATTTGGTTTTATTTACAAACCCATTATTTTTGAGTCATGTTTCATTATTATTTTGGCTTGTATAGAAGAGTCTATAGTTACCGGAAACATTATTATCTCTGTCTAGCTTGAATGAATAAAATGATGGTTTGAGTAGTTTTCTTTTAGAGGAAGTTAAAATGTTTTTTAAATCTTCTTCTAAGCTGAGAATGTAATGATATTTTTCACCAATGATGGCGAGTTTTGTGCCATCTTCTGATATTAAAAAACTTCATATTTTTTCTTGATAGCTTGAGTTTTCCCACATAGATTCAGTTGTCTTGGTGCATGAAACCAATAACAAAGATAACATTATTACAAATATACTTTTCATAGTTTAGTCTTTATTTAATATGTTAGGGAATTAAGTAAAATGTCTTTATCTATGGTTAGATGTTACTTTACTCGTTACCATCTTCGCTTTTAAATTTTATTAATCGAGTCACTTGGATGTCAGAGATAAATACGATGCCCGTGTGATCGTTATAAAATGGTGCTAAACCTTCTAGGATCGGATTGACCAATTCTTCAGGTACCGCAACAATGATCATGACTAATACATCATCTTCATTAAACATGAGATGACCTTCATGAAAACCATGGCGACCTTTACCGGATAGGTTGTTTACAATCGTATAACCTGTAACACCAGCATGATCGAGTAAGTCGGTAACTAAGCCTTGGTGTTCGCCTTCTAAGATAATTTCAAGCTTTTTGACTTGACTGAAGTTGAGATTTTTCATAATGCAGTAGCCTCCTCAGGCGATACAGCTTTTTGTAAAGATGACAACGGGCGGGTGATCCACTCGCCTTTTTCATATGAGCATACAACCTGTTTTTCGGGATCAATAACTAATAACCGAATCCAGCTGTTATATACCAAGTACTTAACCGTGACGACGTCTTCAATGGCACGCTTTGCATGTTCAAGGGGGGCTTCAATAACTGTGATGAGACGCATCGGTTCATGATAAGGCTGACCTTTTTGCAGAACAGTTTGTGCAGGTAGGCCGGTGCGTAAGTCACTTAAGTTGCCTGTCATTACCCCAAAGCGATCGGCGACATTGTGATAAACCTTACTTCCACTACCAAAGCGTTGATTATCAACAGTCGAAAAATAATGTTCCATATTGATCCACTGACCGACAACAAGTGGACCAGTAAGAATGTTTTCTAATAATCGACGCTTGGGATCAATGTGATAGTCATATGAATGTAAAAAAGCACGACCATCCAAACTAAGATCAAGCGTTAATGAGCGTCGACCAATAATAAAATAAGCGTTACGTGACAAACCCCACTCGGGACGAACTTGTGACCAGTCCATTGCATTGCGTTCTATTTCACGATAGGCCGCAGCGGGTTCACGCGGGTTCGGCTGAATTTGTAAGCTGGGTAAACGTTCTTGTGCACACAAGCGTGATGCTGATAAGAGCCCGTTACGCAATCTATCCATATAGACAATGTTAGATGAGGGCATCCGTTCCAAATCAAATAATCGTAATTCGTCTGTTGTTGTATTGTGTAAGCCAGGAATAAACCAAACATCATCGGGAATATCGATACCTTGTTTTCCTAATCGATACCGTACATCTGCTTTATTGGCCATTTGCGCCAGAGCGCGAGCATTCACTAGCCCATGATTACCACCACATGCACCACAGTCGAGAGCTGATTCGTAAGGATTATTATCTGATGTACTGCCATGACCAAACAACAGAACAAAACGAGAGAACTCTTTTGTCATACCAATAGATCGTAATGCCTGACTGACAAAGTTAACTTGTTCATCAAGACTAAAACCAATACGTGCAAGCTGCTCGAGTTGTAGGCGCGCAGAGGAAGGGTTAATTCGGTAAACTTCGTGTAAGCGATTTATAAAGTTTTCTGTCTCTTCATAATTCAAATTTAATGTTTGTTTGAATTCAGGCGCATTATCTTGTTTACCAAGCGCCGCTTCGCGCAGCTCGCGTACCATCGTATCGTTAACCTGTTCTGTTTCCAGATTAAACTCCATATGAACAGCCTGAACGATGACCGCACGCTGTACAGCACGCACAATAGAATCGGCTTGATCACGATCAAGTTTGTCAAGCAGCATGTGTGTTGATGGTTTTTTCTTGTTAAATTGTTTACGCCAGTGATGATAGGTTTGTGGCATGAGTGTTTTGCCGAACATGTCAAAACCAAACAATAAACCGATCGCTTCAACGGTAACAAACGGACCAAAGATAGATTCCTTAAGCTCATATACCGCCTTTTTAATTGCGGTGGCGGCAGTGATATCATCTTGTGGTGAAACAGTCATTTCAAGAACGAGATTTTTCGGTGTTAAGAGCACAGGACAAAGATGGGTTTGGCTGCCTTTACCCAGCTCCATAAAACTAACCGGTATACCAAAGAAACCAGCAATGCCAAAAGTTTGGTAATCACCAACACTTTCTAGATGACGACGTATTCGTTCTGAGCGTGTATCAATACAAAACAATGCCTGAACAAACGGTCGTTTTTCTCTAGCGGGTTCTGGTTCTAGACTAATGCCTTTTAATAGTCGTGACATGGCATGCGCTTCCATTGCACGTAACCAGGTATATCCTTCCTGTTTTTCGAAGTCACGGAAAATAAATATTAATTCGGCCAACTCTGCTTCAGTCAGGTTTTTCAAAGTATCAATATTACATTCAGCTTCTATGGCGAGCTGACGCAAGCGCATGGCTTGTTGACTGGCTTCATGAGTACGTTTGTGTGAAACGTACTCATCAAACAGTTTATCAATACGTTTTTTATTTCCTATTGCCAGAGTTTGTTCAACACGCTGAGCGAAGAAAGGTAAAATACCGCCACTATTTAATTCATAGCGCAGAAAGGTTTGCATGGTATGGTTTTCAATCAGCTCGTTAATTTCACCGGCGGTGGTCGCAACATCTTTGCGTGCACGTTCATTTAACAAAGCTAAAGCGAAGGTGAGTCTAACCGCAACTAAATCAACTAAGTCTGCAGGATAACGTTCGCTCCAGAAATAATGACGAGCACTTGCGCGCCAGCGAATAAAGCCGGCCCAACCATGTAGGCGAGTCAGCTCACGAGTGAAGTAAGCCACCCAGTTTTCTTCTGGTATTTGTAGGGTCTCCATCACTTGGGCGATAATGCCTTCAGGACTATTATTGGCTTCGAGAATACGATTAACATCAAGCCCACGTAAAAACAGTTTCGTATTACGGCGAGCCACCTCACGCCATGCGCAGAAGAAACCGCGTTTACGTTCTGGCATACCCCAAACGGATTGGCCTTCATCAAAAAAATCTAGGCAGCTTTTTATAACTAATTCATCAAGCTCGGTACTAATTTCCGTACCATAAAGATCATCAACCGCTTCATATACTGGGCGATCACCCTGCAAATTTTCACGCAAACCTGCTTTCAATGTATCCATATCAACAGGTATACCTGTTGTAGGAGCTTCACCGTTTAATGCTGCTTTAACATCAGACATACTGGCGATTTTAAAATCCTGAATAACAGGCTGAGTTGTCTTTGTGAGTAATTTCATCAAACAACGTTCTGCATCAATGTTGTTAATTTTATTTCTTGAGGATAAAAATTGATTAACATCTTCAAGTAGTTGCGCTTGATCAACTTTACCTTGAGTAAGATAATCTTGATAACTTGTACGTGTTAAATAACCTCGACCATGAAAAAGCTTCTCACCTTTTTTAATAGCCTGGTCAAAGGGTAAGTGTTCAAGAGCATGTAATGGATTGTGATGAATAAACGATCTCATTGGCCAAAAGTAAGGAATAGGTTCGCCTGCTACATAAATCATTGAGCGAATTTTTAGCTTTGTACCAAGAGGAAGACTCATAAAAAAGCTCCAGCAAGATAAACGCCACTCAGCATAAGTGCGATTAAAACAATCACGTAACTCCAACTGGATATGAGATTAAGATCAGCTGCCGCACCGTCTTTAGCTGGGCTAGCGGGCCCAACGATCAAGCCTTGCAGTAAGCGCACTCCAGCCCAGCTCCATAACAACCATACTGCAAGCAAGGCAAAAGTTGCTGCTGGCATTGCGATACTGGTTTCTAAAATAACTTTTAGCATGATAAAAAAGCCAGGGAATAAAGGTGTAGCAATAGTGGCGAGTATAACGACAACGAGCACACCAGCAAAACGTGGGATGGATTGTGCTAGCCCACCATATAGATCGGTATACGCCGCACCAAACCTTTTTTCTAAACCCGCACTTAATAAGGCTAACAATACCAGTGGAGCCGTCACCCCGAATGCATAGACATGATGCATGCTTTGATTAATCTCAGTTGTTGTTAACCACAACATTGCCCACATAGAAGTAGCTAAAAAACTGTTCCATTGTCCAACACCACGCAATGCCAGCATCCTTAAAGCGTATAACAATGATGTAGCCAATGCCCAAGCGATTAGCCATGTTGGTAAGCTCGTTTCTGTTGAGCGAATAATCGCAAGACCGATATGCGGCCAGACGATTAGTAAAGCACAGCGGAATAGAACATGCTCTAGCCGATTAAACAATGCATTAAACACCATGCTTAATGGAAATAAAGGAAGAAACAAACCGGCGAGTAAAAGATAAATATCTGGCATTTTAATTCCACCTTAACCAAACATTCAGTTTATTCGCTGTTGCAAGGATAGTGCGTGTTAGCAGCGAATAAAGATCAGTTAAGTAAAGTTCACGTGAGATTAATGCATAGAACATTGTCCACAAGCGACCTGTATACCTTGGGTGTTTACCATTACGATTTCGTTCAGAGTAATAAGCCACTAGCCAGCCAATAACAATGGATAGCGTGATGAATGCAATGAGAATATCAAAACGTATTTTTTCAATACTGGCTGCTGCAAATAATTTTTCACGGAATGCTGCATCGGGATAAAGATAAACATCAAATGCATGGCTAATAAAGCTATAACCGATTATTACAACG
>Ga0316204_10011202_pt1 | contig 11307 bp, 10 predicted proteins | sample 6monrhotite_MG_2_FD_205661 | JGI IMG/M metagenome (GOLD analysis project Ga0316204, IMG submission 205661) | Microbial mat bacterial communities from mineral coupon in-situ incubated in ocean water Damariscotta River, Maine, United States -... | ecosystem: Environmental > Aquatic > Marine >...
TGCCCCTCGTTCGTCTCGTAGGACGTCGTAATGGCGCCCAGCGTGGTTCGTGGCCGGATGTCTCCCCGGATGCGTGCCACCGAGTTCCACGCTGCGGGAATGGCGGCGCCGTTCTCGTCGAAGGCGTCGGTCCGCAGGCTCATCGTCCCGACGGAGAATTTTCCGACCTGACCGGTCAGTCGCCCGCCGCCCAGGATGTCGTTCTGCAGACCGATACGGCGACTGAAGAACACTTCCGTCTCACGGGCCGCACCGAACTGGAACAGTCCCGCACGCTCCAGGAAGAACTCACGCTTCTCCGGAAAGAACAGATTGAACCGCGTCAGATTGATCTGAACGTTGTCCGCCTCGACCTGCGCGAAGTCGGTATTGAGCGTTCCGTCGAAGGTCAGGTTCGATGTGATGCCGTACTTCACGTCGACACCGGCATTGGTCGGCGTGTCGGTCTCCTGCCCGTCGAACGCCTGGACGCCACCGATCGCGAACGGCTTCACCTCGATGTGACGCCCCTGCCGGATTCCCTCGAGCCCTGTGAGCGTGCCGTACTGGGAGACCTGAGCGATACCGGAACGGTACTCCTGACCGATGTGGGGCCAGTACACGTTCTCGTTCTTCCGCCGGATCGAGCGCTGGAAGGCGATCCCCATCTGAGGGGCTTCCTCGTCCGTGAACCGGATTGTCGTGAACGGGATCGCGACCTCGAGGATCCATCCGTCCTCGGTGACGGTCGTCTCACTCGTGAAGACGCCGTCCCAACTCCACTCGTCCAGCGTGAGGCTCTCGTCCGAGAAGAGGGCGTCGTCCTGGGTCCCCAGTGCGCCCAGCTCGAAGATGTAGCCGTTGCGGCGGTCGAGGTACGTGTCGAGAGCGATGACGACGCGGTCGTCTTTGTCGATCCGGCCGCCACGCTGGAGGATGTTCCGCCGAATCAGGTGCGGCTCGGAGTCGTACAGCATGAACCCGAAGTACATCGCGTCGTCGTCGTAGGCGATGCGCACCTCGGTGCGTTCGCTGGCCTGCGCGCCGTCCACCGGATCGCGCTGACGGAAGTCGGAGATCGGCTCGATCGTCCGCCAGATGGCGTCGTCCAGAACCCCGTCGATCCGTGGTGCGGAGGGCACCCGGACCGCTACGGCCTGGCGGTCCTGAGTCTGAGCTTCCGCCGCCCCGGCGAACGCCAGGAGGGCTGTCATTGCGATCCACCCCGTCTTCCTCATCCCCTCTACCCCTTGATCGAATGCACGTCTGATCGAATGGACCCTCGTCGGGCCGGCAGGACGCCTACAGCCCCAGGAACGAGTCCGAGGCCCGGCGCCGAAGCACCGCCTGGATCCGGAGCAGGAAGCGTGGAGGATCGACGGGCTTCACCACGAAGTCGTCGGCTCCTGCTTCGAAGAGCGCCATCTCGATGGACGGGTCGTCTGCGCCGGTCGCTACCACCACGGGAACCGCAGCGGTGGCCATCCGGGACCGGATCCGCTTGAGAACCTCCAGGCCCGATAACTCTCCCATCTCCAGGTCGAGCGTGACCAGAGAGAACGCTTCCGGGCCTCCCAACAGCTCGAGAGCCGACTCCCCGTCGCGTGCCTCGCGGACCCGGAATCCGCCCTTTTCCAGAACGGCTCGCAACAGAGTCCGCATCGACCCATCGTCGTCCACGACAAGAACCAGAGGTCCGCCCGCGGCTTCAGCGGTGAGCGGCTCGATCTCGTGACGCGGTGTGGTGTCCGTCGGGTATGCGGTTTCGATCGCACGCCTCAGCTCCGAGGGAGACGCGATCTCGAACCGAATGGAGCGGCCGGCGATCGACCCGAGCGCTCGCTCGGCTTCCATGCTTACAGGATCCGCCGTCGCGACGATGAGGTGCCGGTCCGAGTAGTGGAGCGGCAGCACCGTGAGCTTCCTGGCCATCGCGGCCGGAACGATCCGGTGACCGTGTGTGCCCGCGGACGCCAGGTCCGCGATCGGCAGGCCGTAGTGTGAGGCCACCCGGGCCACGAGATCGACATCTGCCAGGGAGGTCTGCATGCAGACCAGATCCCACGCGCCTCCGAGTTCCGTGTCGGCCGAGATGCTCAGCGCTTCGGCTCCTTCGAGGCCCGCCGCGCGCGCGACGGAAACCAACCAGTGCTGGATGACCGGTATCGAGTCCACTCTCCCACTCTCCCTGTGTACGCCGACTGTGCGGGTGTGTGCGGAAGGTAGGGGGCTCACGTCCGGTCGCCCACCCCGCCAGATGCCGATTCGCCCGGCTCTTCCTACATTTGGATTCCCCTCCGCATCCCTCCCCCTGAGCTTCGGCAGAGACGACCCACTGGTGCAGATCCAGTACCTGGACGGACCCCGCCTTAGACGTTCCCTGATCGCTGCGTGCGAGTATGCGCAGCGGCATCGAGGGGAGCTGAACCGAATCAACGTTTTTCCGGTTCCGGACGGAGACACGGGTACCAACCTCGCCCTAACGGTTCAGTCGATCTCCGATCACCTGCGGCGCAACACAGACCGATCGGTGTCGGACGTCGCGAATGCCGCGGCGCAGGCGGCCGTGCTCGGAGCCCGCGGGAACTGCGGGATGATGCTCTCGCACTTCCTGCTCGGCTTCGCCGACCATCTGGGAACGCAGGAGCGTATCGGGCCGGACGAGTTCTCGATCGCCATGGCGGCGGGCGGGAAGAACCTCTACGACGCGCTCGAGACGCCCGTGGAGGGGACGATTCTCACCGTGATCCGGGAGACGGCCGATGCGGCCGTGAGCTCCGGTTCGGCGGACTTCGTGCCCTTTCTCGAGAGTCTGGTCGAAGCGGCACAGGGTTCCCTCGCTCGCACCCCCGACCTGCTGCCGGCGCTTCGGAAGGCGGGAGTCGTAGACGCAGGAGCCAAGGGCTTCGTGAGTCTGCTGGAGGGCGTACTCCTCCTGGTGAACGGCGACCCGCTGGTCGCCACCGAAGACCTGTCCGATCTCACCGGCTCGCCCGCTGCGGTCGCGGAGGCGGAGTATCCCGCGGAGGAGGAGCAATTCCGCTTCTGCACCGAGGCGCTGGTGCAGGGCAGCGGCCTGCCCAGCCAGAACGATGTGCGCGCCGTGCTGCGGGAGATGGGCGACTCACTGATCGTGATCCGGTCCGATGAAGTCTTGAAGATCCATGTTCACACCGACGAACCCGAGGAGGTCTTCACGTACCTGAGGGACCTCGGCGAACTCGTCACGCACAAGGCAGAGGACATGCAGGCCCAGCACGCAGCGGTTGGGCGTGCGGCCGGGCAGCACATCTCCCTGGCCCGGCGCCCGGTCTCGGTGGTCACCGACTCGACGTGTGATCTCCCGGAGGCCGTGGTTCGGGCCCACGGCATCAACGTGACTCCGTTGGTGCTGGTGGACGGGGACCGCACGTTCCGGGACGGGATCGACCTGTCCGCCGAAGAGTTCCACAACCGGCTGGCCGAGGACGGAGTCCTTCCGACCACGAGTCAGCCCGCTCCCGCGGATTTCCTCGAGACATTCTCCAGGGCTGCGGAAGAGGGTGAGGTCGTCGTGGGTGTGATGTGCGGGTCGACTCTGTCCGGCACCTTCGCCTCAGGAGAGGCGGCCGCAGCTCGCTTTGAAGGAGCCGAGGTACATCTGGCGGACTCTCTGGGCGCTTCGCTCCTGACGGGCCTGCTCGTGCTGAAGGCGACCGAACTGGCGGAACTGGCCTGGGAGCCGGAGGCGATCCTGTCCGAGATCGCTCGAATCCGTGCTCAGTCCGGCATCCTGTTCACGGTCGACACCTTCGATCGAATCGTGGCGTCGGGTCGGGTCGGGAAGGGGCGCGCGATGCTTGGACGCGTCCTCGGTGTGAAGCCGATCCTGGGACTGACTGCGGACGGAAAGGTCGAGCCGAGGGGCAAGGCGATCGGGTCGATTCGGGCGCGAGCCGAACTCCTGCGCATTCTCCGGGAATCGATTCCGGCAGACGCGAAGAAGGTGCGCTTCGGTGTCGTTCACGTTCGACTTCCCGAGGTCGTGGCCGAGGTCGTCACCGATCTCCGCTCGCGCTACGGGAAGGACGTGGAGGTCCTCACCGCGCCGGTGACACCGGTCATCGCCACCCACCTGGGCGTCGGTGCCTGGGGTATCGCCTACCTGGTCGAGGACTGACCCCTCGGGATCAGGTCGCCGGGGCTTTGTGCTTGCCGGCCACGAGGACGTCGTAGGTAGCCCGCTGGGCGGGACTGAGATCAGCCGGGAGCCCCACCAGCAGGGCACGCACTCCGTTGTCGTCCGGAAGGTGCAGAACCAGATGGTCCGGCGGCGCGGGGCACACATACGGTGAGGAGATGCCGGTCGCATCAATGCTCACGGTGCGCCCGGGCGCCAGAGACTCTGCGAGTTCCCGACCGTACTCCGTCCAGGCGACGAGCGGATCGAGAGGCCCGTTCGCTACGGCCGGGATGAGTTCGTTCTGATAGTACGTGACGGCCTGCTCGTACCCGGTCGGGTTCGCGGCCTTCAATTCGCGGAGCCGTTCCCGATAGAACGTGCGGGGGTCTCGTGCACCGGAGGCGGTAAGGGCCTCCTGGAGGCGCTGGTCGGCTTTTGCGGTCAGATCGTCGAACATGGCGTGGAAGGATCGCCCGCCTGCAGCGTACGGGTCAACAGAGCGCGGGTGTCTGGCTCCCCCCGGTTTCGGTAGATTCAGGGGTCTTCAAGGAGGGTTTGTCATGGCCGGATTCGACTCATCCCCGAACGAGTTTCTCGACCTGTCCTGGGAGATGTTCGGCGAACTCTGCCGCGCGCTCGCATTGAAGGTCGCTCGGGATTACGAGCCCGAACTCGTCGTCGGAATCGCTCGAGCGGGTGCCCTGCCGGGAGCGGTCGTCGCGACGATCATGGACGTCGATTTCTTCTCGATGAAAGTCCGTTCGCTCCACGACGAGGACGAAGACGTGAGTGTCCGTCAGCGGCCTGAAGTCATGTCCGCGGCTCCGCCGGAGGCGCGGGGACGGAAGGTCCTGATCGTGGACGAAGTCACGACGTCCGGGGCCACCTTGCGACTGGCGCTCGCCGCTCTGCGTGATGTCGGCGCAGCTGAGGTGCGTACCGCGACGAGCTTCGCCCGGCGTCGAGGATACCGGCCGGATTACTGTGCGCTTGATACCGAGGCTGAAGTGATCCTTCCCTGGGATCACCACGTTCTGGACGAGGACGGTTTCGTTCCGAATCCGCGCTACGAAGACCGCTGACGCCGGGTGAACAGCGCCGTCAGATGCCCTGGGTCATCGCGGTGAGGAATTCCTGGTTGTCCTGCGTCCGGGCCATCCGCGCGAGGAGGAACTCGATGCCTTCCGACGGCGGCATGTCCGACAGGAAGTTGCGAAGCAGGTAGACCCGGTTCAGTTCGGTCTCGCTCAGCAGCAGTTCTTCCTTTCTCGTGCTGGACTTGTTCAGGTCGATGGCGGGGAAGATCCGTCGGTCGGCGATGTAGCGATCGAGGACGAGCTCCATGTTTCCGGTGCCCTTGAATTCCTCGAAGATCACCTCGTCCATGCGGCTGCCGGTCTCGATCAGGGCGGTAGCGACGATCGTCAGGGAGCCGCCATCCTCGATGTTGCGAGCCGCTCCGAAGAACCGCTTGGGCTTCTGCAGGGCGTTCGCGTCCACGCCACCGGAGAGGATCTTTCCGGAGTGCGGCACGATGGTGTTGTATGCCCGTGCCAGACGCGTGATGGAGTCGAGGAGGATGACTACGTCCCGGCCCTGTTCGACGAGCCGCTTCGCCTTCTCCATGACCATCTCGGCCACCTGGACGTGGCGCTCGGCGGACTCGTCGAAGGTCGAGGAAATGACCTCGGCGTCGACCTGTTCGCGCATGTCGGTGACTTCTTCCGGCCTCTCGTCGATCAGCAGGACGATGAGGTGCACCTCCGGCTGATTCTCGGCGATGGCGTTCGCCATCTGCTGGAGGATCGTCGTCTTCCCGGCCTTCGGTGGCGAGACGATGAGTCCGCGCTGTCCCTTCCCGATCGGGGCGATCAGGTCGATGACCCTCATCGCGAGATTGTCCTCGGCTCCCACCACCTCGAGGTTGAGCTTACCCTCGGGATACATCGGTCGAAGAGAGTCGAAAGAGACCCGGTGGACGTTCTCGTCCGGGTCGCCCCCGTTGATGGAATCGACCTTCAGGAGGGCCAGATATCTCTCGCCGCGCTTGGGGGGACGAACCTGTCCCGAGATCGCGTCTCCCTTTCGCAGGTCGAAGCGCTTGATCTGCGATGGGCTGACGTAGACGTCGTCCGGCCCGTACAGATAATTCCAGTCCTGGGATCGAAGGAATCCGTACCCTTCCGGGAGGATTTCAAGCACGCCACCACCCGTCAGCGGCGTCCCGTTTTCCAGTAGAGCCTGCTCGATCTGGAAGGTGAGATCCTGCTTGCGGAGCCCCACGTAGTTGCTGATGTTCAGCTCTTCCGCGAGGTCGTGCAGCTCCCCGATGTGCTTGGATTTGAGCTCTGCGATGTCCACGGGACGGGACTCCAACCGAGGGGGAGGCGCGGATCCGATCCCCGGAGAAGCGGTGGGAGAGAATCGGAGACTGCGGGCCAAGCGTCTGGAAGCGATCCCAACAGACGCCGGGGGGCGGGCGTAACTTCTTGCAGGGATTGTATATGGGATCGAGGCCAGAATAGTGCCGCTCCGAAAAGAGGTCAAGCCTGATCTCGGGGTGTGGCTTCCCCTTCTGGACGGCTACCGGCTGACCTCCCTCGCGTACGATTCCCAGGTGGAGGGCGACCTGCTTTCAGGCCTGACCGCCGACTCGCCCGAGGTGCAGAACGCCCTGGCTGCGTGGCCCGCTGCGGCCCATTTCGAGGTGGTGGACGATCGCACCAGCGTGGTGCTGGTGTTCAATGCGCGAGATGAACGGGGGCGCGGACCCTGGCGCCATGTCGTGCTCATGCTCCTCACCCTGGTGACGACCCTCGGGGCGGGCTCGCTGATGGCGGGAGATGACCCGTTCTTTACACGGGTGTGGGAGATCGGGTCGATCGGGATCCCGTACCCGGGGGGCCTCGACATGGGAGGACTGTGGGCCGGGATGACGTTCGCACTCCCGTTCATGGGAGTTCTTCTGGCTCACGAAATGGCGCACTATGTCGCGGCTCGCTTCCACCGCGTCCGGGCGACGCTCCCGTACTTCATACCCTTTCCGCCGTACTTCTCGATCATCGGTACGGTCGGAGCGTTCATTCGACTGAAGGGACCGACCGTCCGACGGTCCATCCTGTTCGACATCGGGGCGTCGGGGCCTGTCGCGAGTTTTCTGGTGTCCCTGCCGCTCCTGGCCATCGGGCTCCAGATGTCGGAAACGGTGCGGGGGCAGGCCACCGTGCAGACGCCGTTCGTCATTCAGTTCGCCGGAGAGGCGGTCTGGCTCGGGAACGGTGTGATGACCCACGTGCTCGCGATGTTCTTTGCTCCTGGAAGCATCGGGGACGCGCCGATCCTCCTCCATCCGGTGGCTCTGGTCGGCTGGCTGGGCCTGTTCGTCACCGCGCTGAACCTGCTCCCCCTGGGACAGCTGGATGGAGGGCACATCCTGTACTCCATGTTCCCCGAAAAGCAGGCACGGCTCGCCCGTCTATTCACTGCGGCGCTGATCCCTCTGGGCCTCCTCTGGTGGGGATGGTGGGGGTGGGCTGTTCTCATCCTCGTGGTGCATCGGGGTCGACTTCAGCATCCACCGGTCGTTCAACCGGGTGTGGATCTGTCTCCGCGTCGGCGGGTGCTCGGGTGGATTCTGATCGCGATTTTCCTGGCCACCTTTGTTCCTGTGCCTCTCGAAATTTAGAGAATAGGACAGGGGCGACATGCCGTAAGTCGCTATTGGGTAACGTTATGTGGACTTGGGGCGGTCAAGAACATTGACTTTTTTGGTGTGGCGGGAAACATTCGTTTACGCGATTCCAGGAGGCATTCGACCACACTGAGGGACCTCGGGTGGCACGTCATAATCGAGAAGGATCCGGGGCCGACCAACGTGGCTTCGAATACGTGGTGAACTACCAGCCGGACTGGCTCCGACTGGTAAAGGTCACGCGGCAGTTGGAGACCGGACGGCAGTCGACCAAGACGTTGTTCAGGAATCCGGGCCGTCTCTCGCAAACCGAGCCCGGGGATCGAATTCGTACGCGCGTTCAGTCGACCGACCAGAAGCTCGACTTCGAGTTGGCACTGTCCGACCCTCGCGGTGCCGTCCGGAGCGTGAAGATCACCTACGCGCTCCCTGGCGGAGGCCACGGCACGGAAGAGGTCGAATTCACGTTGGAGAGTGGTAGGCGCAGGGGCGGCTGACACCGGGTGATCGACCTTCTGTCCGCTTCGTAGGTACCCTAGTCCATGGACACACTGCTCCAATCGCTTCAGACCGTCGGACGCGCGGTCCTTACCGTGGTGGCTGCGGTAGGACGTGCCGGTCTTCTGGGGCTGGAGGCGGTCCGGGCTCTGCGAAAGTGGGCCCTGTGGGGACCCCATTTGCTTCCTCAGATGGCTCGTATCGGGGTCGATTCTCTTCCGATCGCTCTGTTCATTGCGCTGTTCACCGGCGTCGTCCTCGCCCTGCAGGCTTCGTACACGTTCACCGGCGCCATCCCGCTGTATTTCGTGGGCACCCTCGTCGGCAAGACGATGGTCCTCGAACTCGGGCCTGTCCTTACCGGTCTCGCTCTGTCGGGCCGGGTGGGGGCGAACATTGCCGCTGAGCTGGGCACGATGCGGGTGACGGAGCAGATCGACGCACTCGAAACCCTCGCGTACGACCCGGTCGCCTATCTGGTCGTGCCGCGCGTCATTGCCGGTTTCCTGATGTTCCCGGTCGTGGTCATTCTGGCCGACTGCCTCGGCATCTTTGCCGGGTGGGTCACCGCTCAGGGCCTGCTGAACATGTCGTCCCAGGAGTTCATCAAGGGACTTCGCCTCTTCTTCGACCCGTGGGACGTTCAGTTCTCGGCGATCAAGGCGGCCAGCTTCGGCCTGACGGTGACGGGGGTCGGTTGCTTCTTCGGCTTCCATACCCGCGGAGGGGCCGAGGGCGTCGGACGGGCCGCCACACGGGCGGTCGTTGTAGCGAGCATGATCATTCTGGCGCTCGACGCGTTCTGGGCGGCGATCCTCCTGTGAGCATTCGACTGATCGGTCTCGAGAAGAGCTTCGGGACCAAGCACGTTCTGCGCGGCCTCGACCTGGAGATCCAGGACGGACACACCGTGTCGATCGTTGGCGGTTCGGGTTCTGGAAAGTCCGTCGCACTCAAGCACATCGTCGGCCTGCTTCAGCCGGACGACGGTGAGGTCTGGGTCGACGAGCACAACGTGAGCCGGCTCGACGCGGAGTCGTTGTACACACTCCGTCGCCACGTCGGCTTCGTCTTCCAGTTTGCGGCGCTCTTTGATTCGATGACCATCGCGGACAACGTCGCGATGGGACTCAGGCGCCTGTCGAGCATGACCGAGAAGGCCATCGCGGACCGGGTGCGGGAATGCCTCGCGATGGTGGACCTGGTCGGATACGGCGAGCGGTTCCCCTCCGAGCTGTCCGGCGGGCAGCGCAAGCGTGTCGGCTTCGCGCGCGCGATCGCGACGTCACCGAAATACATGCTGTACGATGAGCCCACTACGGGCCTCGATCCGGTCACCACGGCGGTGATCGATCGACTCATCGTGAAGATGTCGGACGAACTGGGGGTAACCGGGGTAGTGATCACACACGACATGACGAGCGCCTTCCGCATTTCGGACAGGGTCGCGATGCTCTACGAGGGCCGCATTCGGTTCGAGGGCTCGCCGGATGAGTTCAAGGGCGCGACGGATCCGGTTGTGCGTGGTTTTCGAGAAGGCCTGCCCGAGTTGATGGAGGGGACGACGTCATGACGCGAGGACGAGAGATCATGGTTGGGCTCGTCATCATGGCTTCCCTGGCGGTCGCGATCGTGGGCACCCTGTGGCTCAAGGGATCCAACTTCGGGCGCCCGCAGGTCCCCGTCGACGTGTTGCTGCGGAATGTCTCCCAGCTGACCGAGGGCAACACGGTCAAATACCTCGGCGTGCAGATCGGCCGTGTCGAACTCATTGCCGTCGAACCCTCGTCCGACGCGGTTCGCGTGTCCCTGCTGATCGACGAAGGCCTGCGCCTGCCGACGGACGCTGCGGTCATTCTCGGGCCCGAGTCCATGTTCGGGGACTGGCAGGCGGAGATCGTCAGTGCCGCGGAATTCCCCGGCTACCCGTTCTTCGACGTGCCGGCCAGCGCCGGCTCCGGAGTGCTCGGTGGATACGCTCTGCCCGAGCTCTCTCGGCTGACCGCGTCCGCCGAACAGATCTCACAGAACGTCGCGGAGCTTTCGGATCGCCTCGAACTGGCGTTCAACGAAGAGACCGCGACGGCGCTCGCCTCTGCCATCTCCAATCTCGAGGCGATCAGCCTGGAGATTCGGGAGCTTGTGGTCCAGCAGGCGGAGCTGGCGTTCAGTGTCACCACCAGCGCGGACAGCGCGCTGACCGAGGTGGAAGCCGCGTCCCGAGCCGCCCGTCGGTCCTTCGATCGGATCGAGGGCATTCTGTCGGATGCTCAGATCGACTCGATCGTCACCAACGTCCGACTGGCGTCCGAGGGCATCCAGCAGGTGGCGAACGACCTGTCCGAGTCGTCGGGATCGATCGCGGGCACCATCGAACGGGCGGACTCGGCGTTCGCGCGGGTCGATCGGATCACGGCTCGAATCGAGGCCGGCGAGGGAACGATCGGGCGCCTGTTCGTGGATACGACGCTGGCTCTTCGGGCCGAGGACGTGCTGGCTCAACTATCGCTGCTCCTCGAGGACGTCCGCCTGAATCCGCGGCGGTACGTCCGGCTGTCGATCTTCTGATGATGCGGGGTGAAGAGCTCGCGAGCCGGGACTGCCTGTGACGGACGACGCCAAGGTCGAACGCAGCGCCGGTGGTGTTGTCCTGAGGCGCATCGATGGCACGCTCCACGCGCTCGTGATACGGGATCCCTATCTGAACTGGGGCCTGCCCAAGGGCCACCTGGAGGAAGGGGAGACCGAGCCGCAGGCCGCTCTGCGTGAGGTCGCGGAAGAGACCGGCCTTCTCGACGTTCAGCTCGGGCCCGAACTGGTCACCATCGACTGGTACTTCCGGTCCCGCGGTGCACAGATCCACAAGTACACCACGTTCTTTCTCATGTATTCGACGCACGGCGAGCCCGTTCCTGAGCAGGACGAGGGCATTCGCGAGTGCGTATGGGTTCGTCTGGACAAAGCCGATCGCGTGATT
>Ga0316204_10011203_pt1 | contig 11306 bp, 6 predicted proteins | sample 6monrhotite_MG_2_FD_205661 | JGI IMG/M metagenome (GOLD analysis project Ga0316204, IMG submission 205661) | Microbial mat bacterial communities from mineral coupon in-situ incubated in ocean water Damariscotta River, Maine, United States -... | ecosystem: Environmental > Aquatic > Marine >...
TCTGGATTGGCCAGTAGCTTCTCCAACTCAGCTGCCACCTCAGGTTCCTGCACAATTTCATCTATCTCAGCATCACTAGCATTCTGTAGTGTTGACAACTCAACTGGGCTTAAACCGTCTTCCTGTCACTGAACTGTTTTCACAGCCTGCAACTGCACAGCTTCACCAAACTGACTTTCGATCTGCTGCCGCTGAGCTGCCTGCTTTGGACTGCTATTGATCGCATCAACAAGATTACATTGTGCGGCAGTCATCGCGCGATTATCGAAAAACTGTGCGGGCATTGAAGCATGCTGCAGCGCTAAAGATCGACTCTCGTTACTCTCCCTGTCCTTACTCGTAAATGACTGCATCATTATCGCTCCTTGAATAACACAATATATAAAATCCTCTGAATTCTGGTATCCACCAGAGTAACAAAAGTCGCATACACCCCATCATCTCGGCTATCGCCCAGTTTTTACAGTGCGGCAGAAATCGCGATCGCCATATTAACCAAGATAAAACCCAGCAAAAAAACCACTAGCGAAAACCGATCAAAGGCTCGTGCTGTCTTTACCCTACCTTTACTCTCCGCTAGATGTGAAGAGATAATTGTCGCAAAGACCGTTAGCAGTATCGTCACCATGCCAATGCCGTTGACCATGTCAGTTAACGTCACTCGTCCAACCCCCGGCAGCTCTGCCAGGTTGATATAGCTATTCGCGACTGCGGCAAAAAAAGCGCCGACACCAAGACCGATTCGATCACCAGAAGCCGGTGCCAACAGGAATGCCAGTAACGCAATCGCGACCGCGGCAAACAGCCCCTGAAACATCTTAAAATATAGCCCCCAGTCTGGCCGCTTGATCGCAAGTGCATAGGTTAGCTGGCTATAAACAGCCTTATGCGCGAGTGGCGAGTTGGGGTCACCACGGCTGCTTTTATAGGCGTGCGGCTTGTTAACCAAATCAGCACTATGAATAATATAGCCCGGCACTTTCACTCGTGAACTATAGGCCGTACCCTCAACATCCGGCTGGTACTGTAACTGCTCCCACTGCTGATTACTCTCTTCAATCCGAATCGTCAGCTGATGATTGTCGAGCGGATAACGGGTAATATTAAACGCTTTGGTAATACGTGCCGCAACACGGTAAAGCTCATAGTGTTTATCATTAGCACTAGATGACCTCACCAGCTCTTTTGAAAGCACCTCACCATCGACCACAAAAAATGAATCTCCCGGCTTTATTTTGTCACCCTGCCACGTAAACCAGAGATAAAAATCGACCGTCCATAGCGTCTCTTTAGTTGAGATGGTTTCAATTCGATCAACATAAATACCGACTTTGACCTGTTCGCTATGACTCTCTTCGCCATTTAATCGCTGGTAGTCCGGTGCAGTTTTTCCTTTTTCTGTTTTTGCTGGGTCGATACGCTCCAGATGGCGCGCCTCTGATTCAATTCTATCGTTATACAGCGTGCTGCTCGCAAGGTAGCCTGCGGTCAGATAAAAAAGCACCAACAACACCATCCAGATTAAAAAAAGGGAACCGCCCTGCGGCTCAGTACTATTCGTAGACATAGATCTCGGCATCCAATACAGCGCTAGTAAAACTTACACACAGTGACCATAAAAAATATCCCCAGCACACTTGGCCAATAAGCCGCCTGTATAATCAGGCCGTCTTTATATTCAAACAGCCGGGAGGGTAACCCCATCGCAAGACGAAATGCATTAAGTGGTACCATTAAAATACAAAAATAGATCACAAAGAAAAAGTATTCCAGATAGAAAATCTCACCTGATGGAATGTTTTTCCGGATATCTAGATGAGAAAAGACCACGATAAAAAATACTGCTGCACAGATACTCAAGACACGACCAATCTCAATCTCCCTTGGTAATAACGATAGCGCAAAAAGAATAATCGCAACGATAATCAACGGGGTCAGGTTAGAAATAAAAGCATCAACAAACACCCGCTGAATTCCAATGTGATAATAGAGTGTCGGTAATATCTCGTGATCAAGATTACGCTTAACGCCAAAGTCGGTATTATGGCGCTCTTCACGTAGCTCAAAAAAAGTACCCGAAAAATCCCAGCCGGCTAAAAATATCTGTTTATCAAGCCCCGGCAGCAGTGACGAGGCCATTAATTTATAGGCCTCTAGATCAGGTATCAACACCACCATACGGTCACTTTCAGCGGGCAACAGCTGAAGATTAAGGTGCTCCACCTCAAGAGGATATCGTGAATAATCCAGATTAACTCTTAGTGCGGCCTGGAAACGCCACTGAATTCTCTCTTCACCATCATGGATCGATCGATTCAACTCAGTCGTTTTAAGGTTTTTAGCTCGACCAATTGAAAAACCCTTTTTCATCTCAGCGGGGTAATCAGCCGCATAAGATTGCCAAACACGCCCTGCAATTAATAGATTATTAGCGCTCTGAAATTCAACGGTATCGATATAAACACCGGTTGGCACATAATAGGGCATCTCCAGCTGCCGCTCATGGCTGCGTATCGAATACCCATGAACCACTGCTTTAAGCGTTTCTTTATCAGATATCTTTACACCCGGCACGTTACTTGATGAATAGTAGGTCAGTGCCAGATACCAGATCGAACCGATACCAACCATCAATACAAGCGAACATATCACGGTAAAGACCCACACCCTGAAATTCTCGCCATGGTGCGCTCTAAATAACAGGAATGCGGAAGCGATCAAAAACATCACCGCCAATAAAATAATCCGAATCAGATCCTTGCGCAGTGTATCCACATCAATCGGCAGATCATCTTTGATAAAGGTGTTCTGTAACGACCAACCAGACATCGGTACAGACTCATAAATCAACCATGATGCCTGCCCGGTGGTGGTACTGATGTGATCAATCACGCCGCCCTTTCCTTGCAGGATATCTTCAGCAATGATTAAGCGGTTAGCATCACCTTTCTCCTTTGCCACATCTCGGATGTTTTTCTTGTTTTGAATATACTCCTGATTAGGATGATAGAGGTAGCCACCATCACGGGTGGTTAATGCACCAAAGCCACTAGGCCCTAAATCCAGTGATTCAATGATGGTCTGCACCTGATTCATTGAGATGTCGATGGTCACAACACCCAGCGGCACATCTGAGCGGGCCTCATAAAACACCGCGGAATAGGTCACTAAATTCGTTTTAGCCGCTTGATCCCAATACGGCTCGCCCCAACGACTGCCCTCTTGCATCGGCACCACATACCAATCGTACTCCGACGAGGTGTAATCATAGACCTCATCAAGACGCTGATAGATCAGCTCATTATTAGCATCCCTTGTGTAGTATGCAGAATAAAGCCTGCGTTCTTTATTATAGCCATAAGGACGAAATGTGATTGTTCCACCAAAGTAGTTGTCATTACTTCCGAGGACATCGCGAAGCAACGTATACATCGTCTCTTCAGCTACCGGCCCTTTGCTCAACTCACTTGCCAGTACCTCGGCTGAACGCACCACCTCCATCAGCAGCAGATCTATTTTAGAGACAGCGACGGAAGTAATCTCCTCCAATTCACTCTTCGCTGATGTATTGATCTCTTCTTTATAAATAACATACTGGTATGTCAAAAATAGTGCGCTTGCCAAACTAAACACAGCAGTAAAGGCCGCAAAGCGGCTCATCCATTTATCCATGGTTATTTCTCATTAACATCAGATGATGACTATTCCGTTGTCGATGCCAACTGTTCGCCGACATTAAAATGGCTTTTACTGATAATCGAAGCACAACGCGTCGCCTGTATCCCATCGAAGGCACTGTCATCAAGACCAGAGACAATTTTACTGGTATTCACACACGCAGCCACATCAGCCCGCCGCACTTCTGAAAACCAGCGGTATTCATGGATTGTTTCAGGCCGTGCCTTCACCACGCAGTTACCCCACTCGGTGTTAGCAGCGCTAGCCTTTCCTTCTTGCTCATAGACATAGGCTAGAAAACAATATGCCATTCCGCCACCAATCTGATTCCCCGGAATACGTTCATCGATTGATATCGCCATTTTCAAATGCGCCTCTGCCTCTAAAAACTTATCCTGTTTAAGCAGCGCCCATCCAAGATTGCGATTCAACTGATAACGTAAATCCTGATCAGGCTCTGCCTGCGCATTGGCCCGTTGAAGGCCCATCTGCAAATACGCCTCTGCAAGCGAGGGGTCACTCTTGCGTGTTACCGGGTTCACCCAGTTAATATAAGTCCGCCCAAGATCATTGATCCCTTTAACACCGCCGGCCTGAACATTCAGATAATATTGGTCTATCGCTTTATTGAGCACGCCCAATGACTCATAGATACGCCCTAGTTCCGCATTAAATGTTGAGTTACTGGGGTCTATCTCAAGCCCACGAAGGAAGGTTAGCTCTGCATCATTCAACGCGCCCTGACTATAGGCATCACGCCCCTGGTCAAGATAAACTGTAGTTAAAGAGTTATGCGTCACGTATACCGTTAATAACAATAGCGCAGCCGCAACCAGCATCACCTCACTTTGAAAACGTGCGGCAATCTTGAAGCGTGTCATAAAATCACGCACCTTCTCCTGCCCGCGCTTTGTTAATGCCCCCTGACTAACGATCGCCAGACCACCAATCTGAGCGATAGTGGAGAGCGTCGCCGCAACCGTAAGACTCCCGACAGAAAGCGCTGAAATAATACTCACCATAAAGCTTGCGCCCAAAGCCAACGTGCCCAGTGTCAATGCATCCCATAGCCAGTCGACTCGATCCCATGCATCAACCCTTCGTGCCGGTGCAAATTGCCACCACCAGGCAGCCTCATCTCGACGAAGCCTGGAACGCCATTTATCCAGGCTAATCGTATTGGCGATCACGTCGGCCAGTTTTCTAAGCCGATGGTCAAGATCGGAGAGACGGTCATCAGCATCAAATAGGCAGAGAAGCTCGCTATCACTTTCGTCAGGGTTGATATTAAATGTGGCTTCAACTTCATCACGCGCCAACAGCAGTGCAAGCACCTCTTTCTTATCTATGTCTGAGCGCGATTTCTCAACACGCTCTAATGCTTCCTGATAATCCGCTAGTATCTCGAGTGGTGATCGAGCCACAGACTCCTCTTGATCATCCAGAGTGGTAACATCCATATTGTTAGCCGTCATTTCAATATCCTTTTACGTCTAAGTCAGTATCAAATAAGATCACACATTAACTAAGGCAAAGGGCCCTGTTTAGCACTGCTATATTTATGAATCATATAAATTGCCGCAGCAGCCAGTAGCGAACCAACAAAGACATAATCTCGCTTCTGTTTCCAGAATGGATCGCACATCAACGAAGCAATAAATACAGAGACCATCGCCAAAAGATACAGTTTGAAATAGAGTGAATGTCGACCATAGAATCGGCGTAGGCGACGTGAGAAGAGCGCTAAAACGCCATAACCCAATATAAAGACAATCATAATATCAAACACGATACGCAGTAGTGAACGATTAGGGCAGGCAAAATCACATAACGCCGGGTACTGCGCTGCTATTGAATTTAGTAGCCCATCAACATCCTTTACTGAGAACTGCTGAATAATATAATCGGATATGATTTCAGAGTCTTCATCCGACTTTAGCGGTACTGGCCATAACCCAATGCCAGCGAAGTTATTATTAAAATAAATCAAATCATCTTTGAATTGTGTATACGGGCCATTTATATCGTTCTCATGACCATGTGGTGTGATCACGGGGATGACCTTTCGCAGCACGACCATTCGATCCTCACCACTAAATTCATTTTCTATTTTGCTTCGCAATATTTTCTTCGTTTTTGTTGTTGGTTCATTTAAAAACAGGATCAGAGAATCAACATAAATCGGTGTATTGCTATTTTTCTTTACCAACAGATCATTGAGATCAACAAACAGATCATCACTTTTCTCAAGCGATGTAGCGTCAATATTGAGTAAAATATTTATTTTTAATTGCGCAGCATCCCTTGCAAGACGCTCATAAAGCTGCACCACGAATTTAGTGATAATCTCTCTAGCTGCGGGGTTATCCACATAATCCTCAAAATAAAGCGTCACGCCATCGGCTGATGCGGTCGTACTATTCAAGAAAGGAACATACCCCATCAAGCCGCTTCTTTTGTAGGTCACATTCAACTTTAACTGATGATAGATAGAGGTCACCGCCGCCGCCTGATCACTGTCTGACCAATTCATCCACTGATCTGAATAAATGACTAAATCAACTTTCGTCTTATAACGGTGCGCCTTATTAATGAAATTCCCGAGCCGCCCATCACTATTCCAGTGAAGTGGTTTCTGGATATCACCATCTGCATCAACCGTCAGCGCAGAGTATGCAATTCTATTAAGCACGCTATAGTCAATTGCTGGTAATTCAGCGACAACCTTTTCAGGTTGTGCGCTATCAACAGCATCTGTTTCACCATCGCTTGCTTCCTTATCCTCTACTGATAACCAATAAGGGTAGAAGCCGTAAACAGTGTCGGAAAACTCACGAGCACAGCCACAATCATCATCAGCAAGCACAATATCATTCAGTCTTGATGCGGATATATTCTTTGAAGCCGATGTTAACTCAGCTACGAACAATGGATATTTCGCTTCACTGACACCCGTTTTTTCAAGTATTGCATGTGAAAAGTGCTTTTCATCAAGATATGCAATACCAAAGAGATGCTCAAACTTTTCTAGGGCCTCGTCATCTGGTAACAATGCGATCTCTTTCTTATCAGAGGTGTCATTATTAGTACTGCTTTCGTCATCCGGGCTTGCTGGCTCTTCAGCAACATTAGCCTCCAACACCATATCTAGCGAGGCTTGATCCAGTTGATACCAGATGGATGGCTTATCAGCTACAACCACTGCAGGCTGCACATTAGCGGTGTTAACCACTTCAACCGTCTTTACCTCCGGTTGGATAACAGGCGCTTCTTTCTCCTCGATAATGGGCGCTGCTTCAGGCGTGTCATCATTGATCGTATTTTCTACTGCTGCCATCAATGCCACCTGCTGATCAAGCTTCGCGGTCAGACTGATAACAAAATTCCCTGTCGGTAGACTAGACAACCCCAGACAGTATTGATAAAGCGCAGCACGTGTTTGCACGCCCAACACACCATCAACCGGCACCTCGCTAGCCTCAAGAAGAGTGGCGCTGACTAGCTGGTTCAATTCACTCTGTGTGCGTTTTACGCGCGCCTCATCTACCGACAAGAGGTATTGACTGTACGTGCCCTGATCTAAAGCCAGTTCACAGTTAATCTCTGTCGGTTGAGCAGATACCACTTGTGACATCATGCAGAAACAGATCACAAACATCGCCTGCCATCGTTGCATCACAGACATCAACAGGTTTTTATTTAAACTGGCCATATCCATACCTTAAAGTGTCTTCCCTTCTTTTCTCAGCTCTTTAGTCACGCCAGCAAGCAGATCACCATGGTTAATCGTGTCGCTCTCTCGTCTTAACGCACTTAGCGCACCGTACCTGATCACATTGATGATTCCACCACCCGACAACTCATATGATTCAGCCAACTGTTGAAAACAGACATCGTTATTCGTTTTACACTTTTCATTCAAGGCTGATCGCCATAGCCGTCCACGCTGATCGGAATCAGGCATTGAAAAGTGCACTAACGATTGAAAGCGACGCGCAAAGGCTTCATCGATATTGGCCTTTATATTCGTTGCCAGGATCACGACTCCAGCAAAGTCTTCGATTCGTTGCAACAGATAAGCCACTTCCTGATTGGCATAACGATCATTAGAACTGGACGTTTGTGTACGCTTACCAAATAGGGCATCCGCTTCATCAAAAAACAGTATCCAGTTTTTTCTTTCAGCCTGGTTAAACACATTGGCTAAATTCTTTTCAGTTTCACCAATATATTTAGAGACCACCTGCGACAGGTCAATACGATAGACATCCAATCCCGTCTCAGCACCCAACAATGCAGCGGTTAGGCTTTTACCAGTACCGGGCGGGCCATAAAAAAGTGCACGGTAACCCGGTTTAATGATCCGCCCCAGGCCCCAGCTTTCCATTATCGTTTTCTGATGCCTGATCCATTCGCTAATGTTAGCCACCTCATCCATGACTTCAGGTGCTAACACCAGATCATCCCAACTCAAGCGGCTTTCAATTCGTTTTGCCGGAAAGCCGTTACTAAAATCTGGCTTATGACGAACCCCACTGGTACAACGATTAACCGTTTCCACACTAACACCGAGGGCACGACTAAACTGTGTCTCTCGCATTCCCTCATCACCAAGCGACAATATTGCATCGCTAATAAACGGATGCGACTCATCAAAATAACACATCACTTCCGATCGTTTTGTCAGGTCACTGCCCGCAATCAGAAACGCAGCTGTTTCACAGGTAGGCAAAAATCCGCCGTGTACCTTGCCCTTCCAGCCACCAAACTCAGCGTACCCGCGTCCCGTGTTGCCATTACTGATTAGCAAGGTATCAAGCACCTGCGGTCGTAAATGAGGTACTAGCGCCAGGATTAAAATTAGGCGCTCATCAAAGCCTAATCCATACTCCGCGACTAACTGCGCGTATTGCGAGTCACCATTCAACACAGGTGAGTGATGATCATAAATTGACTCAAAGTCACATGCCTGTTCAAAATAGAGCCGGATACGTGTATCCAGCACTTGCGAAAACCAGGCAATCTCTGCTTCAAGCAGGTTATGGCTAATAGATACCGTGTTCAATTTATTTACCGCCATTCCACGTTAATCACATGAGGCATCCACGAAAACTTGATCATGGCGTAGCTCCAGGGGAGGCTATCGAGCAACATGTCATAGCTACGGGATTCAACCAGCAGGTGCCACTGATCATTTTTAAACTGCAATCGACCTTCACGCATAAGAAAGGATTCTCGTAATCCACTGATAGAGGTACTGCCAATCCCTTTCCAGTTAGCGATCACCGCATTTAATAAACCGTCGATAAGGACCTTATCATCGTCCGTAATCACCACATGACTGACCACTGGTTTCGCCGTTGCCACACCACACATCAATTTATTCAATACCATCATATACTCAGGCGCACCGGCAATGCCGTCCGCCATGTATTGCATCACATGAACAGCCCTGGCACTCGCCTCATCAGAGACAAATTGATGATGTTTTAACAGCCCAAGCCTTTCAAATAACATCGAAAGATAGGGGCCCAGCAATGCCAGGCCTGCATTCCTAATATAGACTGCGTCACCTATGTCGAGCGAAGGTTCAGCAAGCAGCCGCTGCTTTTCATCCAACTGATGACGAGTAGCGCTACTATCAAGCGTCAGGTGCTCACTGTCACTCAGTACTTCATCATGAATTAACAAGGCCTTTACTGCTTTAAAGACAACAGCGTTTACCGTGTCTGTCACGCTTTTTCGCTCCAATTGGGCGATCAATTTCGGCGTGATAATGTCTCTTTCACCACCGGCGAGGTCCAGTAGATAATCTGCCAACAGTTTCACAAAGACCGCCGCTGAAAGCAGCGGACCAGAAAACATATAGCGACAACAAAAAACCAGAAAATCGACTCTAAGTTTGTCTCTCGCCTCTTTATCCATATCATTAGCGATACCCTCAAAGAGCAGTTGGGCATGCGGATACAACACACGGTAGCGCTCGCCGCCACTCACCTCAAATATCTTTTCCAGCTGAACCGCCGTGACATATAAAACAAGGCGGCGTGCCTTAGCCTGATTGCCCAATAAGGCTTTAATATAATCAATATCACGTGCAGAAGGATTGCTTAAAAAGCTGCCCACAATTTCATTGAGATACACAGACTCGTCATCTGTTAGCGGAGGCTCCTGCGCAAATATTTTCAAGAGGAATACTCGATCAAGCTCTGTCGGCTTAACGGGTAAGGTTCCACTATCGAGTACTTCAAATTGATCGTCTGCTGTTGATAGCCCAACAAGATCATCAGAAAGCTCATTAAGAATTGAAAGCAACTCACGTGCATAACTGTTGCGGGTAGAAATAGAACCAAACCATTCCTGCATAACGTTAAGCAATGAGTCGTATGAACAGTTATTATGCGCGGACATCTCCCGTAAAAGTGAACGGCAATACTCTTTTTTATTAAATCGGCTACCACGCTCAACAAGCACAAAGTCAAATGCAAAGCCCCACAAGGTCCCGACTTCGCTTAACCCTAATAGACGCCCCTGCATTGGCAGTTTTTTTAGATCAGTCGAACTGATCGAAACAAAAGCAGTGCTAAACAACATCACCGAATCGCTGACAAAGGTCTTCGCGTCAAGATCAATCAAACCAATTAAATCACGTATTTGTTCAAATGAAAGGGTCTTCACCAATGCTCGCCTAACTTCCATTCTCGGGCCATGAGAAAGGATTAATCGCCTTATCAGACTCGAGTGCGACTTTACCAACTGATCCCACTGCTCATTAATCACCGCCAGACCTTTTACATCGCAACTAGAAATCCACTCAGATAGGTGAACCGAGCCCACTGGATTCATCTTAAATAATTCCATCGATTCGCCATCACTCAATTTCTGCTGCATCTGCCTAAGAATCAGCTTAAGCTCATCACCAAAACTAGACGCAGGGAGTTCAGAATCAATCGCATTAACCATCACAGCAGTAAACCGCTCCCCTTGCCGCAGGCATAAACCGCGTAAAAAATCATCGCGGTTAAAAGAGGAACCACATAAGCCTGCATAATAGAGTAACGTGTAGTCCCAGAAGCCACGCATGGCATGTCGCTCTGTGACCCCCATACGAAATGATGCATCCAGATAGATTTTCCAGCATGATGTGATGAATGAAGTCTGGCCGCGCACAATATGACCGCACCATGCAATTAGCTCATCGTTGCTCAAACTTTCAATGAGGGATCTTCTGCTCTGAGTATTAAGCGATACATCCATTAGCACCATTCGTAGTTCAGATTTATTAGAACAGGTATCAAACGATCGCAACATCGCCTGCAGACTTGCATTATCACCCGAAGACAAGAGTAGGATAAGAGCAGACACCGATACCAGATTCGCGACGATTGATTCAGTCGCCCTGTCGCTTTCAAGTCCATCCATCAATTTTTCAAGGTCAGAATCATTACCAGGTCGTTTCAATGCATCACCAACTAGCGTGATAAGCGACAACCTCAACTCCTCGGATCGAACATTACTCGAGCCAGACACACGCCCGAATATGACCGAACTCAATGCATTAACATCACTGTTTTTGTAGGCTGCCCTTAGTAGCAGTGCTAGCACCGCCGCCCATAAGTCACGCAAAC
>Ga0316204_10011204_pt1 | contig 11306 bp, 12 predicted proteins | sample 6monrhotite_MG_2_FD_205661 | JGI IMG/M metagenome (GOLD analysis project Ga0316204, IMG submission 205661) | Microbial mat bacterial communities from mineral coupon in-situ incubated in ocean water Damariscotta River, Maine, United States -... | ecosystem: Environmental > Aquatic > Marine >...
TTGGTGGTGGCGAACAGGCGGAAGGACGGGTGCGGGCGGATCACCTTGGTCTGGTCCAGCAGGGTCAGCGAGCCGGAGGCTTCCAGCACACGCTGGATCACGAACATCACGTCCGGACGGCCGGCATCATACTCATCGAACAACAGGGCGACCGGGCGCTGCAGGGCCCAGGGCAGGATGCCTTCCTGGAATTCGGTGATCTGTTTGCCATCCTTCACCACGATGGCGTCCTTGCCGACCATGTCGATACGGCTGACATGGCTGTCCAGATTGACCCGGACCATCGGCCAGTTCAGCCGCGCCGCGACCTGCTCGATATGAGTCGATTTGCCGGTGCCGTGATAGCCCTGGATCATGACGCGACGATTGAAGGCAAAGCCGGACAGGATGGCGCGCGTAGTCGCCGGATCAAAGACATAGTCCGGATCGAGGATGGGCGTGTGCTCATCCGGCGTCGAGAACATGGCAACGTCAAAGCCCGGATCGAAACCGAACAGCTTCATGCAATCAGCTTTGGCATCAGGCGCGGAAAGGGGGAAACTATCGCTCATCGAACCGGTCTTTATGGCTGGGCGCGCGCAGGTCCTGCCGGGGGCAGATGCTGCGGCGCGTTAATCAGGTGACTCGTGAGGTAACGCACGCCCGCGCGCGCTTCAAGTCAATGGCGGGACTGCGAGTGATCTACAGAACGCGGCGCGACCGCGGCAGTGCCAGCTGCCAAAGCGTGATGGCGATCATCTCCAGGAGAATGACAATGATACCAAACTGGCCGCTATAGTACTGGCCGTCAGTGATGTGCAGCCAGACGAAAACGTGCGCCAGCGCGCCAAGCACCAGCACGAAGCGCCCGATCCGCCATCCTATCGCGCACAAGGCCATCCCGCCGACCCATCCGGCCAGCATCACGATCAGACCGGCGCGCTCGAATATGTCCGAACGCTGGATGGCGGTGCCGATGTCGAGGTCGCCAAGGCGCGGATGCCAGCTGCCGGACAGCACGCCGATAAACATGGCGCACCAGAGGAGGATATAGGCAAGCGGTATCAAGCTGACGGTGATTGCCGCCAGACGGATGGAGAACCGGTCATGCATGCGTGTCGACATGTGTGCCCCCGTCGCCCGCATAGATTCGCAGCGTGGCGGCAGAAGGCAAACAATCCGTTAGAGCCGGGCATGGCGATCGAACCGGCCCGAAGCCGGCTTGCCATGGCGGCCGGGAGTGGGACCCACCCCCGGCCAGCCCCGACCCAGCCTGCCTAGATCTGGTTGGAAACCCAGTCGTCCCAGTCAGCCTCAAGTGCGGCCATGTCGCCGGGCAGGTTGAAGCGGGCGCCGTCGGAGGCCAGCCAGCCTTCAAGGCTGGTCCCGTGTCTCAGCGATGTCGAAATGGCGGGCAGTATGCCGTCTCCGCCGCGCTCCTGCAGGTAATCGAGCATGCCACGCGCCATCGCATAGTAGGTAAGGGGATTGCTTTCAGAGTTGGCGATCAGGCGACGCGCATCCTCTCCCGTCAGTATGGTGGCGCGCGTGACGGCCTGCACCCCCTCTGTGCCTGCATTGTTTGGCGGTGTCAGCTCTTCCCCTCGCGCAGCGACGACCTGGCGCGCAATTGCGGCGCTGGGGTGCGGCATGGAGAAGAACTGGCCCAACGCAAGCGCGTTCTCATCCTCGATGTCCCGTCGGAGGCGCTGCCAGCGGCTGTCGGTCAGCTCCTCGTTCTCCAGCGCGACGGCGACCAGCTCGTCGAGCCAGTCCGGCGCCGAGCCGCCATAGTGTGTGTTCACGGGTGTCGTATCGTCCCGCCAGATTTCCAGCATGAACCACATGTGTCCGAACTCATGCGAAAGAATGCCGCGTTCCATTTCCGGTGTCGGCGCGTCAGACGAGCGGCCCGTCAGCAACTGGTCGATCTGTGCCGTGACCGAGGGCGAGTCGGGGTCTGCGCCCGCCAATGCGACCTGATTGCGGATCTGGGCCGCCATCATTTCGTTCTGTTCCTGACGGTCGATCCAGGGGAGAGCGGATGAATAGCCCAACTCGGTCAGGCTTGTGCTGGCGAAAGCGAATGATGCATTGCCCTGAACGACGGCAGAGCGGGGTGCGTCCTGTCCGAATGCGCTCCGGAAACGTTCTCGCCCCTCTTCCAGGGCGAGCAGGTAATTGTCAGCCGCGGCTTGTGTGCGTGCCACGGCGAGCGACCAATCATTCGCTGCACAGACCGGTGGCGCTGCGTCCGCCGGTGATGCCGCAATGATTGCGGCGAGGATAATGTCACACCCGAGCATGGTGCCTTCCTTTCTCTATAAGAGCAGGGAGACGTGGCACGGCGCCATTTTCTCAGAGTTTACAATAAGCTGAATATTTGCCCATCAAGCGTGCGGCGCCGGGCAGGCTTGGCGTCTACGCCATGCCGGCATTCTTCAGGATCTGGTAGGAGGCGATGACGCGGCCCAATTGTTCCTCGCTGGAACGGTCGCCGCCATTGGCGTCGGGGTGCAATTGCTTGACCAGTTCGGCATAGCGTTTTCGCACGGTTGACGGATCGACATCCGGATCGAGTGACATGGTCTCCAGGGCTTTGGTCTGCAGTCGACCCATCGACTTTTCCCGCGGCGCTTCGGTGTGCGGATCCTTGCGGTCGCCGAACATGCCGTAGGGGTCATTGAAGCCATCGGCGAAATCGCGGCTGGCCCTGGCGGCCTTGGCCGAGGCGGAATGCGTATTCTTCCAGCTCCAGGTCGGGCGATGGCCATAGGCCGCGCTTTCGCGGAAGGACTGGGCCGCCTGCTCGCCCATCCCCTCGAAGAAGTTCCATGACTTGTTGTATTCGGAGGCATGGCTCTGGCAGAACCAGTAAAAGTCGTTCAGGCGGTCATTGGATTTCGGCGCCCGGCTATTGCCATGCTTCTTGCAGCCCGGCCACTCGCAGACACGCTCTTCCGGCGCCGGCTTGTCCTTGGGCGGCTTGATGCGGATGTCTTTGAACCGCGGTTTATAATTGTAGGCTTCAGACATGATCCCCAATTATGGTCATGCGTCTGTAAAGCAGCAATGAAGCGAATGAACAAAGAGGTGTGAAAATGGGCGACGTCGCCGCGCGGATCGAGAGCAAGCTGCAAAAAGCCTTCACGCCGACCACCCTGACGGTGACCGATGATAGCCATCTGCATGCCGGTCATGCCGGTGCACGGCCCGGCGGTCAAAGCCATTTCACCGTGGATATCAAGGCCCGGCGGTTTGATGGGTTGTCACGGGTAGCCTGTCATCGGCTTGTGAATGAGGCGCTTCGCGAGGAACTTGCGGGTCCTGTGCATGCTCTGGTGATCCGGGCGCAGGGTGTTGGCGAATAAGACAGGTGCGACATCGTCCAGTGCCGGATGGGTGACGCGTCATCGTCACCCGGGAACCTGTCATGATTTCAACCATCGCCAAGTTTGCCCTGCCTGTCGCTGCAACTGCATTGCTCTGTGGCTGCAGCACCAGTTTTGAAGCACCGACCACATTGTCAGCAACCGACCAGCTTGAGGTTGGAGAGCGCCGCCTCCTGGCGGTGGAGGAATATGCGGATGGTGAGAGTCTGGCAGGGATGGCGACCCTGTATATCCCGCCGGTCCGGATCGCCTCTGGTGCCGTTATTGATGAGGGCATTTCTCCGGCGCGGCTAAGCGCCGTCCGCCGACGCATTTCGCGGGATCTGTGCCAGCGTCTTGCGCGTGCCGGGTTCGAGGTTCAATCCACGATCGACGCGCCCGATGGGCGGTTATCGGTGGCAATCACCGGCCTTCGTCGCAATAATGTGGCGACAACCGGCATTTCCCGCCTGATCGGAATCGCCGTTCCCGGCCCGCTCAATCCGCGTGTGCCGCTGGGGGTCGGGGCGTTGGGGGCCGAGGCCGAAATCTTTGACCCAGACGGTCGCCAGGTCGCCGCGATCCGATGGGCATCGCGCAACCATCTGGCATCAGGCGGCGGCATCACGACGATCCTCGATGGGCCGGATGCCTTCACCGATCTGGCAGATGTCATGGACTTGTCGAGCGTCTTTGCTGATGCGATGGGCGACCTGGTCACCGAGGCCCGTGAATCAGCAGGCGCTGAGCTGACGGCTGAAACCCCGCGCGGTACGTGCGATGCCTACGATGCCTTGATCGCCAATGAGAGTGGCTAACCCCCATTGACCTCGACGTCGTCCGGGCTGACCGAGACCCGCAGCTTGGTGATCTGATTGCGGCGGCGTTCGACGACTTCGAAACGGGCGCCGTGGAAGCCGAAGACCTGGCCCCGTTCCGGGATGGTCTGGGCTTCATGAATGACCAGGCCTGCAATTGTGACGGCTTCCTCGTCGGGCAATTCCCAGTCCAGGGCCCGGTTGAGGTCACGGATCGGCAGGGTTCCATCGACGACCCAGACGCCGTCACCATCGGGCTGGATACCCTCGACTGTCACATCATGCTCGTCCTCGATCGCGCCGACGATTTCCTCGAGAATATCCTCCAGGGTGACCAGACCCATCAGCGCACCATATTCGTCGACCACCAGCGCGAAATGTTCGCGCTTTTCGCGGAAGGCGTTGAGCTGGTCGAGCACTTCGGTGGTCTCCGGCACGAACCAGGCATCGCGGCGCAATGCATCGATATCGATAACAGAGGCATTGCCATCGGCATCGTGCAGTGCGCGTGCGATATCGCGCACATGCAGGATGCCGACAATGTTCTCGGTATCGTCCTTGTAGATCGGCAGGCGCGTGTGTGGTGAGTGGAGTGCTTCGGTAACGATAGCTTCCGATGGCTTGTCCGCGTCGATCATCACGATCGATTTTCGGTGCACCATGATGTCGTCAACCGTGAGATCGCGCAGGTCGAGAACGCCGCCCAGCATGTCGCGGTCATCCTTGACCACGCCGCCTTCCTCATGATGCAGGGCAATCGCGCCGCGCAGTTCGTCATGAGAGGACAGGACCGGGCCATCGACATTGGCGCCAAAAAGTCGAAGCACATTGCGGACCACGAACTGGACTGCTCCTACGACCGGGGCAAAGACGCGAACAACGATCAGGATGGGCCGTGAAACGGCCAGGGCGAACCGCTCTGGATTGGAAAGGGCATAGGTCTTGGGCAATACTTCGGCGAAGACCAGAACGAGAATGGTCATCACCAGTGTCGCCCATAAGACGCTGTTGCCGCCAAGCAGGCTCTCGAACAATTGCCCGGCAATCATGGACGCGGCGATATTGACCAGATTATTACCTAGCAGAATGGCGCCAAGCAGGCTTTCACCGTCTGATATCAGAACGTTGACGCGGGCCGCGGCCGGGTTTTTGTCACGCTCCATCTGCAGCATTCTCGCGCGTGAGGTCGCTGTCAACGAAGTCTCCGAGCCCGAAAAAAAGCCGGACAGGAGGAGTAGGCCGATAATGGTCAGCACGGGGCCGATGAGGGTCCAGTCAAGGCTCATGAGAGCTGTGTCTCCATAAAGGAAAGAAGGTCGGCCTCGTCGGCCGCGGGGTCAATGAAGGCGTCGCCGATGCCGCGAGTAAGGATCAGGGTAATGCGGCCATCCTTGTTCTTCTTGTCGTCGCGCATGCGGGCGACAAGGCTGGCGGCATTCCAGTCGGAATGTTTCAGCTCGCCTGCGCTTGCGGGCAGCCCGACTGTGCGTATATGGGCGGCGACCCGCGCCGCGTCAGCTGTGCTGCAGTCACCGCGATGGGCGGAGTAGGCAAAGGCGAGCGCTATTCCCGCAGCGACCGCCTCGCCGTGGCGGATGGCGTCCTTGGGTGCGTCGGCTTCGAATGCGTGCCCGAATGTGTGGCCGAGATTGAGCAGGGCCCGCACCCCACCTTCGCGCTCATCCTTGGCGACAATACGGGCCTTGAATGCGACCGCCGCGGCGATGGCCGCATCGAGATCCGCCCCATCCAGCACGTCTGCACCAGCCTCCTCCAGCCTCTCGAACAGGGCAGCATCACCAATCAGGGCGGCCTTGACGATTTCGGCATAGCCGGCCTGGCGTTCTCGTGCTGGCAGTGTCGCCAACAGGTCGCGATCCGCGATGACAAGGCGGGGCTGGTGGAAAGCACCGGCGAAATTCTTGCCGTGGCGGGTATTGATTCCGGTCTTTCCACCGACCGAACTGTCAACCTGGGCCAGCAATGTGGTAGGGACCTGGATGAAGTTGACGCCGCGCTTGGTGATCGCGGCTGCAAACCCGGTCAGGTCGCCGATCACACCACCGCCCAGCGCAATGATCGCTTCGGAGCGCTCGATATTGCGGTCCAGCAGAGCGTCGACCACGCCTTCCAGAACAGCCCAGCTTTTCGAGTTTTCACCCGCATCGACGATGATCGGATCGATACGCAGCCCGTGGGTGGCCAGTGTGTCGGTCACGGTCTTCAGGTGAAGGGCGGCAACATGGCGGTCGGTGACGAGAATGGCGCGTCCGCGGGGGAAGTGGGCGCCCAGTTCCGGGCCGGCTTCGGCAAGTGCGCCGACTCCAACAAGCACATCATAAGCGCGTTCGCCCAGCCCTATGTTGACCCGCAAAATCCCGCTCACGCTTCGGCCTCCCGGGCGTCCAGAGCCCGCAAAATCAGGTCCAGCGTGATCTGGTGGGAGCCGCCGGACGCATCTACATGGATATCGGCCTTTGCATACGCGGCCTGACGTGTATTGAGCAAGGTGCGCAGAACGGTTTCCGGATCATCATCGCGGAGCAGCGGACGTGTGTCGCGACGGGCAACGCGTTTTACCAGGGTTTCAACATCCGCCTTCAGCCAGATGGATGTTGCTCGCGCTTCTATGCGGGCTCGCGTCCCCTCGTCGACGAAAGCGCCGCCGCCCAGCGCCAGCACCATGGGCGGTTCTTCCAGCAGGCGGGCAATGACCTTGCGTTCGCCATCGCGAAAGGCAGACTCGCCAAAATCCTCGAAAATCTCGGAAACGCTGCGACCGGCGGCGCGCTCGACTTCTTCGTCGGCGTCGCGAAAGTCCAGTTTCAGCGCATTCGCCAGACGGCGACCTACAGTGGTCTTGCCGACCCCCATCAGGCCGATCAGGACAAGTGATTTCTGCGGTTTGTGAATGCGCGACATGCTAGCGGTATAAACGGTCTGGAAATCGCCGCAATCAGGGTTAGGCTGAGGCTCGGGAATGCCTGCAGTGCGATGGCGGGCATAAGAGGGGTCTGAGGAGTCGTTGCGATGCGTGGTTTTCTGGTGGGTGTGGCGGTAATCGCCGGTCTTTTCGTGATCGGATTCGGCACGCTGGTCATGATCGCCGACGGATTGGAACCGACCCGGGAGAATGTGCGTGTCGAGCTGGAAGATAATTTCCCGCGCTAGCCTGCTGGCAGCGCTGCTGGGCGGAGCCGCCGCCGCTCAAAATCCGATTGAGGTTGAACGCCTTGATGCGCTCGATCCGCTCGAGGTCTCATTGACCGATCGCGGCCTTGATGAGCAGCAATGGGCCGGGACCGGGCGTGACATGGCGGAAGCCGTGCTGACGCGCTTGCCGGGCACTGAGGACGGTGCATACGCCAGCGAAGCGCTGGGCGATACGGCACGTCTGATCCTCCTGTCCGGCGGTCAACCGCCGACCGGCGGCCGCGGTGATGCCAGGCTGGCGCAATTGCGGGTGGATCGCTTGCTGGCAGCGGGCGGCGCTCATGACGCGTTTGATCTGCTCGAGCGGACACCGAATGTGAACCGCCGTCCCGAGCTGGCGAGCTGGCATGCCGAGCTGGGCTTTGCCCTTGGTGAGACCGGGCGGGCCTGCCAGACGGCTAATGCCCTGATCGAGAACCGGGACGCGCCCGAATGGCTACGTCGACGCGCTTTCTGTCTGGCCTTGGAAGGGCAGGGGGCTGCGGCCGAGCTGACCGCCGAGCTGGCCCGGGCACAGTCCGATGATGATGATTTTGACGCTCGCCTGTTTGCCTACACCCTGGCGACGCCAGTGGCCGATACGGTCGAGTCCGCCAATACTGGTCTCGACCTGGCAATGGCGCGGGCCTTGCTGGACCGTGAAGCCGACATGCCACCGATCGCTGACTCGGCGCCCGCCTGGTTGATCGCGCTCGGTCATCAGCCCTCTTTTGAGGCGCCGCGCATCACTGAGACGGCTGCAGCGCTCGAGGCGGCGCTGGGGCTGACCGGGCGCGAGCGTCACCGCGCGCTCGAAAACGTCCTGGCACACGGCCAGGATCGCGAAGTGGCAGCGCTGGCGCTGGGCCATTTGCTGGCGGACACGACGAATGCTGCGCGTTTTATTCATGTCGCCCGGCATCACGGTAGCGAGGTCGAGACCCTGCCGGTGACCGAGGCGGCGCTGGACCATGGTTACGACATCGCCCTGGCGGCGATGATCGTCGGAGATTTGCACGCCGCCACCCGCTGGCGGAACGCCCTTGTGGAAGGCCCGCCGCGGCGGTCCTCGCCGGCGGCGCTGGCCGGTCAGCCGATTGTCGAAGCCGAGGACGGGCAACTCATCTATGCCGACGGGACGCCGGTCGATGCCGTGAAGCCGGAGTGGGTTCCCCCTTCGCCGCGGCGCATGGTCGCGCTCGACCTGTCGCTGGCGATTGCGCGCGATGCCCTGTCGGGTGGGAATTTCGAAGCTGTGCTGGCTGCCTGGGTCGAAAATCACGGCGAGGCGTCACTCACCGAGCAACTTGCCTTGGCTGAGCTGGGCGCCCGCCACCCAGCAATGGCACGGCTCGCCGTGCTGGGTCGGCAATCGGCAACGTCTGCACCGGAACTGCTGGTGATGGAGATGGCAATGCGATCCGGTGCCCGCGCCGAGGCAGCAATGCTGGCTGTCGCCTTGCTCAACCGGCCGGAGACATCGGCGGATGCGGTTGTGTTCAGTCGCTCCATAGCAGCGCTCGAGACTGCGGGCCTGCGTGATAGTGCCAGGGCGCTGGTTCTGGAACGTGTGATCACGAGGGCGCGGTGAATCCTGCCGAAACCGGCAGCAGTTCCGGGGACGGATATGGCAATGGCGCGCTGATCGCCTTGTTTCTGGACATGATGGCCGCCGAACGTGGTGCCTCGGCCAATACGCTCGATGCATATCGCCGCGACCTGGTTGACGTTGCCGCCCGGCTGGGTGCGCAGGGGCGACATCTGGAAGCTGCTGAGACGGCAGATCTGGAAGGCGTGCTCGCCGGCTTTGCGGCGGACGGACTGGCGGCCTCGACGGCAGCGCGGCGTCTGTCTGCAATCAAGCGCTTCTATCGTTTCCTGCTCTCCGACGGTGTGCGTGAAGACAACCCGGCTACGCCGTTGCGCGCACCGAAGCAGGGACGGGCCCTGCCAAAAGTTCTCTCGGAAGCCGATGTCGACGCGCTGTTCGACGCGGCGGCGCGTCTGCCGGGGCCGAGCGGCGTACGGACACGCGCGCTGATGGAATTGCTTTATGCCGGTGGCCTGCGCGTCACCGAGCTGGTTTCGCTGCCACTGGGCGCCTTTGTCCGGGCCGAGCGCTGTATCCAGATCACCGGCAAGGGCGGACGCGAACGTCTCGTTCCGCTGACTGATGCAGCGCTGGAGGCCGTTGCTGCATACAAGGTGGTGCGAGAGACGCACCTGCCGGCGGACAAGTCAAAGGGCGGCAGGGCGTCGCGTTTTCTCTTTCCTTCACGGACGGCTCGTGGCGGCCATCTCACCCGGGAGCGTTTCGCTCAGATCCTTGGCGAGCTGACACTGGCCGCCGGGCTTGATCCGGCCAAGGTGTCGCCGCATGTGCTGCGCCACGCCTTCGCCACCCATTTGTTGGCGCGTGGCGCGGATCTGCGCAGTGTGCAGATACTGCTCGGGCATGCCGATGTCTCGACCACGCAGATTTATACCCATGTACTTGACGAGAGGCTGAAATCCCTTGTCCAGTCAGCGCATCCGCTGGCTCGCCGTATTGATGGGGATGATGCAGATTGACGTATGCGTAAGCACGGTTTTTGAGACTTGTGGCGCTGGGAGGAGGTCGTTAGGTTGCCCTCCACTTTTGTGTTCACAGGCGTTGGCAGGACATGTCCGACCCCACACGTACCTATCTCGATTTCGAACGGCCTTTGGCCGAATTGGAAGCCAAGATCGAAGAGCTCGAATCCCTCGCGGGTGAAGACTCTCCGGACACGGCGGAAGAGACAGCGCGCCTGCGCCAGAAGGCGACTGAGCAACTCGCTGCGCTCTATTCCAAGCTCGACCCCTGGCGCAAGACGCTGGTTGCCCGCCATCCTGAGCGGCCGCACTTCCGGGATTACCGGAAGGCGTTGATCGAGGATTTCGAGGAAATGTGCGGTGATCGCCGTTTCTCCGAAGACCCAGCCATTGTCGGCGGCCTCGGCCGTTTTCGCGGTCGGTCTGTGGTCGTGATCGGCCATGAGAAAGGCCATGACACAGAAACCCGCATCAAGCACAATTTCGGCATGGCGCGCCCTGAGGGCTATCGCAAGGCGATCCGGCTGATGGATCTGGCCGAGAAGTTCGACCTGCCGGTATTGACCTTCGTCGACACTGCCGGTGCCTATCCGGGTCTTGGCGCGGAAGAGCGCGGCCAGTCTGAGGCGATTGCCCGTTCAACCGAGCGCTGTCTGACGCTGGGCACACCGCTTATTTCCACCATTACCGGTGAGGGCGGATCGGGCGGCGCGGTTGCGCTTGCCAGCGCCAACGTCGTGATGATGCTTGAGCACTCCATCTATTCGGTGATCTCGCCGGAGGGCTGCGCCTCGATCCTGTGGAAGGATTCAACCCGTGCCAAGGATGCCGCCGTCGCGATGAAGATCACCGCGCCGGACCTGTTGTCGATGAATGTGGTCGACCAGGTGATCCCGGAACCGGTCGGCGGTGCCCACCGGCATGCAGCGGCCACGATGACCGCTGTCGGCAATGCCATTGAAAAGCATCTCGGTCAGCTCGAGCAGATGGACGCAAGGACCATCCGCCAGCAACGTCGCGAACGCTTTCTTGCTATCGGTCGGACACTGCCGGGAGCTTAACGCTCCGGCGCGACGGTTTGATTGACCTTTCGATTTGGTATTGGAGCCTGGCTGAGCCAGAGGCTCGCCATGACCACGATCACACCAGTGATCTGGCTGGCTGAAAGGCTTTGCCCCAGTACGGCCCAACCCACGCAGACGGCCATCAGCGGGCTGAGAAAACCCAGCAGGGTTGCCCGTGATGGCCCGATCACCGCCAGACCGCGAAACCAGAGCCAATAGGTCAGGGCGGCGCCGGGCAAAGCCAGCCAGGCCAATCCGGTCAGCGTTGTCGGGCTGAGTGGCGGCAAACTGCCATCGACGAGAAAGCT
>Ga0316204_10011205_pt1 | contig 11305 bp, 15 predicted proteins | sample 6monrhotite_MG_2_FD_205661 | JGI IMG/M metagenome (GOLD analysis project Ga0316204, IMG submission 205661) | Microbial mat bacterial communities from mineral coupon in-situ incubated in ocean water Damariscotta River, Maine, United States -... | ecosystem: Environmental > Aquatic > Marine >...
ATCTTTCCTGCACCGCAGCAAACAAGAAAAGCTTGATAGGAAAGGCGCTTGCGCGCTCATTCAGACAAGACATTCTGCGCTAGCAACAGGGTGTTTTTCCACAGAATCGGCGGGAACCGGACCTTCGCTGCAATTGCGAGCCGCTCCGGTCACAATCTTGCAAGTCGACATTCAAAAGGCGGAAATTCGCGCTTCGTTTTGCGTTTTTCAGGGCCGGCAATGCAACCATACCGACTGATGATGCGTCCTATACGAGTGAGCGAAGGATGAGCATGGTCGACATTTATGAAAACACGGACGGACTGGGTCCTATCACCCCATCGTTCGGGTCATCATAACACCGGCCCAAGCGGAGAAACCGGTCAGGAAACCGCCCCAAATCGTGTCGATGGCTACCTGTTCAATCGACCAGTCGCGCAACGTCGCATAGTTGGTGAATTCATACGTGCCATACGCCATCAGCCCTAAAACCGTGCCACCGATAAGGGCGGCCAATGGATCACCTGCGCGCAAGGCAGGAAGCGATACGAACCACAGGATACCGGCGACGTAGCCAAGGTAGAACAGACCTGCTGGAACCACACGGAATGGGTCCGCAAACATATGCGCGATATGACGATCAAAGACCGGCTTGATCAACAGGCGAAGACCGATCGCGTCAGCAACGAAAAAGATCACGGCAGTTGAGACATAGAGGATCAGGGGGTTCATTATCTTGCATCCCTTTTAAAGGCAATCATTGCGCGAAGCGACAGGGCGGCAATGCCAAAACCGGCCAGTGCAATCACTGGCAGATTTGGGCCGGAAAGGTTCTGGACGATCACGCCTGCCAAAGCCCAGATCACCGCGGCAGGGTAACCCCATTCACGCGGCCTGGCAGATTGAACGGACAGGGCGGCAATCAAAACCCCAACCAGACAGGCGATCGCCGCAGCTTGCGCTGAAAGGATGGCGTAGCCGCCCAGCAGGACACCAATTGCCACGCCCGACGCCGCAGTCAGCCAGCCAGCATAGAGCGCAACAGGTCTCACAAGCATCCATGGCAGGTGATCACCGGCGCGGAGCATCGCCACAACTGCCAGCCCAGCCATCGCGAGGATCATGATCATGGCCAGAACCGGCGCGGTGTTCGCGGCGGCAATCCAGAACGCGCCAATTGACAGGCTGCCCGCCAAAGGCAAGCGCATTGCCTGCCACGCCGGAACAACAGCTGCGCGCGAAATGCCGTACACTGCCCCTACAATCAACCAAAGATAAATCAGCCCCCAGATCGAAAACGCATATCCTGCAGGCTGAACGGGTGGATCGATCTGAGGAACCGGAAACTGATCAGGGGCAAAGCCGTTGAATCCCGTCGAAGCAAGTGGCGACAATACAAAAGCCAGCGTGGCAATCAGGACCATATAGGCAAGGTATTTGCTCATCGTGACAATCTCCGTGTCAGTGGCAAAGCTGCCCAATAGGGCAAAGAGCTCAACAGTTTCAGGTTCCAGGTCAGGCGGCGTGGAAAGTGCACTTCAAACCGTCTCGAATCCAACCCATCAATGATTCCGCGGGCAGCTGTCTCCGGCGTGACCAGTGCCGGCATTCGAAAATTGTTCCGTCGTGTCAGCCGGGTGTCGACAAAACCGGGGTTGATCAATCGGACGTCTATGTGCCCGGCCAGCTCGGTGCGAAGAGATTCCGCCAAGTTGATCACGCCTGCTTTCGTGGCCGAGTAAATCTGTCCCTGCGGCAACCCGATATAGCCTGCCACGGAACCGCACAGAGCCAGTTGCCCGCCTTTGCGCAGCAAGGACGGTGCAACTTGGGCAATGTGGAAACTGCCTGTCAGATTGGCCGAAACGATCTGCCCCGCCATTTCGGGATCGAGATCGGCAATTTTGCCTGGATCGTACAAAGCGGCGAGATGCACCGCGCGGTCGAGTGGCCCAATCCGCGCGATTTTTGCGGCAGCGGCGTCGATGCTGCTGCGGTCGGTGACGTCGAGCGCGATCGCGAGATGCTCGGGACCAAGGCTTGCAGCCAGATCCTCAAGCCGATCCCGCGAACGTGCCGAGAGAACCAGTCGTGCTCCCCGAGCGGCCCATGAACGGGCCAGGGCTGCGCCGATCCCGTCACTGGCTCCGACAATCCAGATGGTCTCCGGCTCAAGCATGAACAAGTTCCACCTGAACCACATTGGTGTGTGCGACAGAAAACGTCGCTACACAGACACCAAGGTAGTAGCGCCAATTGCGCAAAAAGCTTTCATCATACCCCAACCGCTTGATGCGGGTGGATTGCTGCTCAAGACGATCATTCCAATGGGCACAAGTTTGGGCATAGTCGCGACCAAACGCGAAGCTGTCGTTAACCTGCAGACCCGCGCGCCGGGCCTGATCCGCGATCACCGCATCTGACAACAGCATGCCGCCGGGAAAGGTATACTGCCGGATGTAATCCGTGGTGCGCCTGTAGGTCTCAAAGTAATCGTCGGACACGGTGATCGCCTGGATCATTGCGCTTCCGTTTTCTGCAAGCCGGGCCTTGAGCATTGCAAAATAAGTCGGCCAGTAATCCTGCCCGACGGCCTCGATCATCTCGATCGAAACGATGTTGTCGAAGGTGCCGCTGCATTCGCGATAGTCCTGAAGCCGGATGTCGGCGCGACCGTCAAGCCGGGCATCGGCGTAACCCTTTTGACTGGGCGAGATGGTCAGCCCGGTGACGTGCCGCCCAGTTTCCGCCGCACGCTCGGCGAAACCACCCCAGCCACATCCGATTTCCAGAACCCGGTCGCCGCCTTCGAGCCGCTGCAGAATCCGGTCGTACTTGCGAGTTTGAGCGCGCCCAAGATCATTGTCGTCGGGCGTGAAGATGGCCGAGGAATAGGTCATGCTATCATCCAGCCAAAGCTGGTAGAATTCGTTGCCCACATCGTAATGGGCCCGGATATTGCGCGCGGCACCGCGCCGGGAGTTTGCCCGCATCAGTCGGTTAACCACCCGAAATTTCAGGCTGTTCCAAAAGCCTGCATAGGCATATCCGTGAAACTGCTGAAGGTTCTTCAAAGCGACAATACTCAGGTCTTGTATAGACGGCGTGTCCCACAGCCCGGCAACATAGGTTTCCCCAAGCCCGATGTCGCCACGCCCTGCAACGGCCGTCACCATGGACCAATCATTGATCTGCATCTCTGCAGTCGGGCTGCCGTGGCCGAAATCATAGATTTCACCTTCGGGCGTGCGAAGGCGCAGGCTGCCGGATTGGATCTGAGCACAGGTCTCGAGAAATTCATGTTTCAGTCGGCTTGTAAGGAAGCGCATTCAGTGACCTCGGTCGTTGGGGGAGCTGGGCGGCTACGATACCTAGCGCCCTTAAGTTTCAGTCGAAGCGCCTGCCAATGGATCAGGACGATCGTGCGCATGGCTCCGAAGGGGCGGCGTACGCCGGATTTGATCAAGCCAGCGCTGGTCAAGGGTTTGCGTGAACCAGCGAGCGTGGCGATCACACCTTCATCGCCATTGTGGTGCAGGATTCGGATTGTGATCCGACTGGGCCGGATGTCGAAGGTAAATGAGTAACCGCCGGCGACCGACTGAAACGGCGAAACGTGCAGCGCCTTGGGAGCGGTGATCTGGCTTTCTTTCGTGATCGGTGCAAACCCGGGCAAGTGGCACAAATAGGAATGGCGGTCGCCAAACGGGGTCGACACCTCGGCAATCACGGCAACCAGTGACCCGCCCTGGTAGGCCAGCCAGAAACTGACCGGATTGAAGCCATACCCGAGGAACCGTGGTTGCGTGAGAAGCGACAAACGCGTTTCCGGAAAGGACAGCCCGTTTGCGGCCAGAACCTCACGTACCCAATCCGCGCCGCGTCCCATGTTAAGCGGACCTCCATGGTCGCGATCATGCACCGCGGCGAGATTGAAGCGATTGCGGGAAAACAAGCACGGGCCGGTATCGGCCGCTTCGGGATCAATCAGCACGAAATCGACACCGTAGCGAAAGCCATGCCGGATCGCTCCACGCCGTGCATGGGTCGTTACCCCTGCAATGTGTTCAGGCCTGTAGGTCATGCGATCTGCCTGTCCATCAGCCGAGCAATGCGCACCGCACTGGCAAAACCGTCCTCGTGAAACCCGTGCCGGGTATAGGCTCCGGCAAACCAGGTGTTGTGTTTGCCTTGAAGCGCCGTCAATTGCTGCTGAGCGGCCAGGGCTGGTGCGTCGAAAACCGGATGGCGGAACGTTTTCTGATCGTAGATCAGGTGATCGGGCACCTGTCTGGAGGGGTTGAGCGACACGAACAGGGGGTCGCTTTCCGGAATGTTTTGCAGCCGGTTCATCCAGTATGTCACGCCGATGGCGGGTTCGGGCCGGGTGGTGTCGGCCTTGTAGACCCAACTCGACCAGACAGCGCGGCGGTGCGGCATCTGGTCGACGTCTCGATGCAGGATCATCTGATTGTCCTGAAACCGGATCGCAGACAAGGCAGCGGTCTCTTGCGGTGTAGGCTGCGCCAAAAGGCGTAAAGCCTGATCCGAGTGGCAGGCAAAAATCACCTGATCGAACGCTGCGTCAGATCCGGAACTGCTGTGCACAACGCTTTTGCGTCCGCCCCGCGTGACCCCGTGCACCTGCGTCCCGGTGCGGATGGCCACGCCGCGCCCGCGCAAATGGCGCTCCAATCGGCGGATGTATTCGAAACTGCCGCCTGAAACGGTCCACCATTGGTGCTGGCCCGACGGCGATAGCAGCGCATGGTTTCTGAAGAATTGCAGCAACGCACGGGCTGGGAAATTCCGGATTTCATCCGGAGGAGTAGACCAGATCGCCCCGCACAGTGGCATCAGGTAATACCGCTGGAACCAGTCACCGAGGCGGAGATCCTTCATCAGGTCCCCGATTGTGGCGCTGTCATCTTTCGCCAATGACACGGCCTTGTCATTGAACCGCAAAATGTCGCGCACCATGCGAGCAAAGCCAGGCCGCAACAGGTTGCGCCGCTGCGCCGTCAGCGTCCTCAGATTACGCAGGCTGTATTCGATCTCTCCGTCATTGATCGAAGCGGCGAAACCCATGTCACTTTTTTCCACCGGCACATCGAGATCCCGAAACAGGCGGGTCAGATGCGGGTAGTTGGCATAATTGAAGACAATGAACCCGGTATCGACCGGCTGGGTGCCGCTGCGCCCGGCAAACACTGTGCGGGCATGCCCCCCCAACTTGGGCGCGGCTTCGAACAACGTCACCGCGTGGTGAGGGGCCAGCAGGTACGCGGATGCGAGCCCCGAGATCCCGCCGCCAATGATGGCGATGCGCTGCGGGCGAATGAGAACGGGATCAAAGGACATGGCGGCTCCGGACAATTGTTTAAGGCCATTACGGCCGGCACCGGAATTCGGATCAAAAAAAACTGATCCGGTATCACGATGCGCTCGTAGATTGGTTATGTTGACAGCGAGCCTCGATAATGACCAAGCTGACCGGAACCCTGTGCGGGCACCGCGAAAGAAAGCCGTGAGAGTGGTTCCATCGTCGCCGGAGATATCATTACAGACGATCCAGATGCTGGCGGTCCGGGACAAGCGGGACCGCACCGCGTTCGCGCTCCTGTTTGATCATTTCGCGCCGCGCCTGAAGGGTTTCATCATGCGGTCGGGCACCGGGTCCGGGCAGGCCGAAGAAATCGTGCAGGAAGTCATGCTGACCGTTTGGCGCAAGGCCGATCAATTTGATCCCGAACGCGCACAGGTATCGGCCTGGATTTACCAGATTGCCCGAAACCGTCAGATCGATCTGATCCGCAAGGAGAACAGACCGCTGCCGGAGGAACTTGGCGAAGACCCCGGAACCGAACCCGACGCCAGCCAGATTCTGGCGGTCGAACAGGAGGCGGGACAATTGAAAGTCGCGCTGGCGCGGTTGAAGCCCGAGCAACGTAAGATCATAGAGCAGGCGTATTTGGGCGAGTTGACCCATCAGGAAATCAGCACCCAGATGGGCCTGCCCCTTGGCACAATAAAATCCCGCATCCGTCTCGGTCTGGAAAGGCTGCGCCACGAGTTGAAGGACTTGCGATAAGATGACCGTGATCACCCATCACATCCCCGATGCCCTGCTCGCTGCCTATGCTGCGGGCAGCCTGCCGCAGCCATACGAGTTGGTCGTGGCTGCACATATCTCGCTGTGCCTGGACTGCCGTGCCGCATATGAAGCGCATCAGGCGGTCGGAGGCACCATTCTTGAGGCAACTGCTGTTGAGGGGGTGTCCGAGGACCTGAAATCCAGCGTTTTGGACCTGCTCGACGAACCTGTGATGCCGACGCCAAACTATCAGCGCTCAGGCATCTATCCAGGACCAGTGATGCAGGCCTTGAAAGGCAAGCCACCGCGCTGGAAATCACTGGGTATGGGGGTGCGGCAGAGCATTCTGTCAACGGGGCGCAATGGCTCCGCACGTCTGCTCCATATTCCGCCCGGGCAGGCGGTCCCGGATCACAGCCATAACGGTCTGGAGTTGACGCTGGTTTTGCAGGGCAGTTTCAGTGACGAAACCGGGCGCTATGGCGTCGGCGATCTTGAGGTTGCCGATCAGGATCTGGAGCACACCCCGATCGCCGATGAAGGAGCACCCTGCATTTGCCTTGCCGCGACGGATGCGCCCCTGAAGTTCAACGCGTTCTTTCCACGTCTGCTGCAGCCGCTCTTTCGCATCTGACAGGGATTGCCCTGCTGGAGGCACAATAAGGAAACCGCCAACGATACGGCGGTTTTTCTTTTTTATTTCTTTGCATTAGCCGGATCACCTCACGTTTTCTTGAGGGTGTGAACCATGATGCCGTCCGCTGCGTAATCTCTTCACTACACCAAGACCAACTCGGTCGTCATTGTCTAACTGCATCGGAGAATAGGGATGATATCCAAACTGAAAGCCACCGCCGCCGCTTTGACGCTGAGCGTCATGGCCACGACCGCCAGCGCGGCCAATATCGTTGAAATCGCTGCCGGAGATGAGCGTTTTTCGACCCTGGTCGCAGCCGTGACCGCAGCCGGCCTTGCCGATACCCTGTCTGGCCCCGGCCCCTTCACCGTTTATGCCCCGGTGAACGACGCTTTCGCCGCTTTGCCCGAAGGCACCGTCGAAATGCTGCTGATGCCCGAGAACAGGGATCAGCTGACCGACGTGCTGCTCTACCATGTTGATGATCGGATGCTGGCCGCCAACATGATCCCAACCGGATCCAACTATTTCAGACCGGTACTGGACAGTGAACGCCTGTGCATCACTGCCAGCAACGGCGGTGTGATGATCGCTGATGGAACGGGTGAAATGGCCAATGTCGTCGTTGCCGATATCATGGCCGACAACGGTGTGATCCACGTCATCGACAAGGTTCTTCTGCCGGGCACCCGTCCAGCCTGCCACTGAGCCAGACGGAGCCCTGCCTTTGCTGGCAGAGCTCCTATACGCCAGAACTAAGGGGCACACCAACCATGGACCGGACCATCGAGATAACGGTTAACGACCGCATGCAGCAAGGATACCGCTATCACCTGTCCGAGCCTGTCGGGACGAATTTCGCGCCCGGTTTTATGCCGTACCACACGCCGAAAGAGATGCTAGCGATGGGGGTTTTCGAAGGTAAGTACCTGAATGATTGCACCGAAGAGTTTCCAATCGATTGGTTCGCTACAGCCAAAATAAGCGACCGACCGGATCCGGACCTGAACTATTTTGGAGTAAAGAGTCGCCAACCGCTGAGCGTTTGGCGGCAGAAAGGCTGGATCTATGGGCCCGATCCGCGCGGCTGGTTCCAGTGGTATTGCAGATACTATCTCGGCCGGCGGCTTCCAGAGATCGACAGCGTGCAGATCGGCCGATGGAGAGCCTTCGCGCGCCATGCCGGGCAGGTGAGGGCCAATTGTTACGCCGGCGATATTCTCTGCAGACCCCGACAACGGCAGGCTCTACTTCAATGGGCGTATGATCCATTGATATGAAACTCGTTCAATGAACGCTTCGCACTCCTAAGCTGGTTCAGCTGCCCCGCATGAATCTGAAACGAAAGACACGAAGAATGACGGAACCAGGAAGTCATTTCATGCTGCTGGAAATTTGCATTGGGCATATTCCTACACAGCTTGCGACATCGGCTTCTGCATATTCTTAGCGCATCTTCGTTCCGCCTCAGATTCCTATCACTGCAGGTAGGAGCCGGCAGTATTCGCACCGGGGCGTTCGCAGACATAGACAGTTATGCGCACTCTCCAGCCATTCGACCGTCGAAAATGCTGCACAATCCACCAAGGACCGGTTCGACGGGCCGCACCGCAACATCACGAGGTCCGGTCGAGCCGCCGGTAAGGGCCGCTCCTCGACGGCCATCTCACCGCTCAGCCCAAGATTGCTGCGATCGATCCAATGGCGGCGATGTTCCCATGCCGTGAGTTCGTTTTTTTTGCCGCTCGAGTTGCGCAATATTAGCCTTCACTTGGCAGCGCAGAGAGCAGGTTTGGAAGAGTCCGGGCGGATTCGCGAAGACCGACATGAACCTCACACAGCAGAGGGCACCGTCGATCCCAAATTGACCACAGATCAGGCGTTCGATACCCTTTGGGAATGGGGAAAGATTATTCACTTACCGGCGAAACCGGACGAATTGCTGTTGAGCAGGGGAAAGCCAATCCGCGGTGGTATCGGCCTGGGGTCGATCCCGCTGCAATACGGTCCCTGATGCAGAAATCTGACAGGATTGCGCTGCGCGATACATTTATCTGGCTTTCTGCCATGGTTTTGTCAGCCGGGATGGCAATTGCGCTTTGGCCATCATGGTGGTCAGCGCCATTCTGGCTGGTTTACGGCGTGCTATACGGATCGGCTTCCGATTCCAGGTGGCATGAATGCGGGCACAAAACAGCGTTTCGCACCGAGTGGATGAACAATGTCGTTTATCAGATTGCCTGCTTCATGATTATGCGAAACCCGGTTGTCTGGCGGTCAAGCCATGTCAGGCACCACACGGACACGATTATCGTTGGACGCGACCCGGAGATCGTCGCGATGCGACCGCCGGATTTGGCTCTGATTGCGCTGAAATTTATTGGGATCGTTGAGGTCTATCATGCCATGTTGCGGATGTTCCTGCACGCATCTGGGCGCATTCATCAGGAGGAGGCCACATATGTCAGCGAAACTGATCTTCCCAGGATCTTCTTGGCGGCGCGAATCTGGCTTGGAGAGTGTCCTGTATTCTGTGTATGACTGATTTGGCCCATGCTTCACCAACGAAGGAGCATAACGACGATGACGATTTCCAAGGAACTACTGGACGAGCTGCTTAGCGGCATTGAACGCCCGGAAGATCTACTAGGCGACAAAGGCCTGATGAAGGAACTGAAGGTCCGGCTGATGGAGCGTATGCTGGGCGCTGAGTTGACCGAGCACCTGGGCTATGAGCCGCATGGTGAACCTGACAGCCAACAAACCAACCGGCGCAATGGGGCGACGCGTAAAGTGCTGAAGGGCAATGACGGCGCCGTGCCCATCGACATCCCGCGTGATAGGGACGGCAGCTTCGAGCCGGAGCTAATCCGGAAAGGCCAAACCCGGATCGATGGGATGGATGACAAGATCATTGGTCTCTATGCCGCTGGATTATCGACCCGCGACATCCGCGCCCACCTTGAAGAAGTCTATGGCTTGAAGGTTTCCGCAGACCTTGTCAGCCGCGTCACCGACGCGGTTCTGGCTGAGGTCTCAGACTGGCAGAACCGCGCCCTAGAACCAATGTATCCCATTGTTTTCCTCGACGCGCTCCGGGTCAAAATCCGTGACGCGGAAAGTCGCTAGGTCAAGAACAAGGCCGTTTACGTTGCTCTTGGCGTCACCCAGGACGGCGAACGTGAGGTTTTGGGCCTGTGGATTGCCAACAATGAAGGGGCCAAGTTTTGGCTCTCGGTGATGAACAATCTACGCAACCGGGGCGTCGAAGACATCCTGATTGCCGTTGTAGACGGCCTCAAGGGCTTCCCTGACGCCATCATTGCGGCTTTCCCGGACACGACGGTCCAGACCTGCATCGTGCATCTTGTCCGCCACTCCCTGAACTTCTGCGGCTGGAAAGACCGCAAGAATGTGGCCAAAGACCTGCGCCAAATTTACCAGGCTATGGATGATGGAGAAGCCGAAAAAGCCCTTGATGATTTCGAGGCTGAATGGGGCCAGAAATAACCCTCAATCGCACCCTCATGGCGGCGGGCATGGCAAGAAGTCATCCGTTTCTTTGCTTTCCCGCCAGCGGTGCGCAAAATAATCTACACCACGAATGCGATTGAGAATCTGAACAGGGTCATCAGGAAAACCACGAAAACACGCGGCAGCTTTCCAACCCCCTCTCATGCATGCAAACATGCACTGCCGGGCAGTGGATGACGCAGCCACCAAACTGATCTATCTGGCGATCCGCAACTTTGAAAAGGCGGGACGGTGCGTCAGAGAATGGGTTGCCGCACGCAACCAGTTCGCTATCCTATATCCAGAACGGTTCAACAAATGACCCGTCTCAACCGTATGGGCTAAGCCTCATACACAGAGTTCCGGATACTCCCCTGGCTTGCGATCTACGCCTGCACGATCGCATCAGCTCTCTGGCTGGGTTCAATCATTCCCTTGATGGTGATCGGGCTGCCGAGACTGTACGGGGCATGGCACCATGCAATGACGGGTCTTTTGCAGCATCTTGGCCTTGCCGAGAATGTTTCGGACCACCGCCTGAATACCCGCACTGTTCTCATGAATCCAATCAGCTGCTTCATCTATCTGAACATGAACTACCATATTGAACATCACATGTTCACAATGGTGCCGTACTACAACCTGCCAAAGCTGCATCAATTGATAAGGCATGATTTACCGTATCCCGAGCCGTCGATTTATTCTGCGTTCCGGCGGCTGATCCCCGTTCTGGTGCGGCAACTCCGCTATGAAGACGCTGTCATCATCCAGACACTGCCGGACAGAGCCGCCGCCTATCGGCAAGAAGTCGAAAAGTTGAGACCCCACGCAGCCTAGTATGTGGCGTCGCCAAGCTCCGCATTTTCTGCGAGGGTGAGTTCGCACATCACACGATTTTGCGGCCGCAGCGAAAGTCCGGAATGACGAGCTGCACCGCAGCGTGAAGAGGTCAAGGCGGATGACCGCGATGGGCCGAGGCTGTGTGGAAACGCATTTGATTTCGTGATTTGAGTCTCAGCGTTTCCGTCTTTGGCCTTTTTCCACTCCAGGAGCGTGATTTACGCCAAATGATGTCCTATTTG
>Ga0316204_10011206_pt1 | contig 11305 bp, 9 predicted proteins | sample 6monrhotite_MG_2_FD_205661 | JGI IMG/M metagenome (GOLD analysis project Ga0316204, IMG submission 205661) | Microbial mat bacterial communities from mineral coupon in-situ incubated in ocean water Damariscotta River, Maine, United States -... | ecosystem: Environmental > Aquatic > Marine >...
CTTTAAAAACACGTACCTTACCTTCAACAACCAACATCAAATGCTTACATTCCATACTTTCGCTAAACATGATGGTATTTGCATCGAATGTGTGTAGTTTTGCAGTTTTAAGCATCGCCCAACATTCCGCATCAGCCTGTTCAAGCAAATCAGGGTAATCAGCTAATAAATCATGCAATGCATGACTTGGTTGTGCATGTAAATCGACTACTGGGGTTGCTAGTGTTGACATCAGATGTGCCTCTTCCAAAAAGTGTACATTATTTAAGCATATTTAGCGGGATTCGTCCAAGAAAAGACCATATAAAAGTAAGTATATAGCGAAATTCTCATAGATCGGATTGTCCTCTCTACTCGCGTTGATCTCTGTAACCTTGGTTACATTAGAACAAATGTAGGATAAAGCTTACCTGATGTATATCAAAAATATGCGTAATAAGTATACACAATATGCCACAAATTATTGTGAATATGGGGGCTAGTTTGCTAGAAATCGCGCTTGCTTGTGCAAACTCAGGCTTAAGTGCGTGTACAAAAGACGCGCATCAACTTAAGGCGGAGGAACAAGTAGACGCCGAGTTTGCTTTGCAAACTCAGGCATAAGTGCGCGTACAAAAGACGCGCATCAACTTAAGGCGGAGGAACAAGTAGACGCCGAGTTTGCTTTGCAAACTCAGGCATAAGTGCGCGTACAAAAGACGCGCACTAAAAAAGGGGTAACAAAAGTTACCCCTATCAAGATCACATACACTTTGAGATTATCGTTACTATTATACTTTCAAATTCTTAACTGTCTTCTCAAGTGTTATTTCGTTTAAACCTTAGAAGTTCCAACCATAAGCAATACCAAATGAATTTTGGCTCATAGTAAGATTTGCTTCACCAGCACCAAATGATGTTGGAATTGAACCGCTACCATTAACCGTTACTTCAGGTGCGTACATATACATGAAACTAACCTCAGATTTATTTTCTAGTTCCCAAGTTAACCCCAATGTATAGTGATCTTCAACGACCGCAGGCGCTAATAAGTTGAAGAAGGTTTCACCCGCTGGAATAGGTTGATCACCGTGGTTCCAGCCTGCCATTAATGTAAATTTATCATTTAATGCAAATGATGCACCTAGTTTATAAACAGTCATATCTTCCCAACCAAAGCCAGCACCATTTGCTGTACCTAGCGTGTTAGTTAATTGACCGCCAGGCGCAGGACCTAATGGATTACTAATAGCAGCTACTTCAGAGTAATTGATTTTCACGATGTCAAAACCAACATTAATCGCTGGTGATGCGACAAAATTAATGCCTATGCCATAAGTTGATGGGATGTCAAAGTCACCTTGCTCAGCAAAGAGACCTTTATATTTATCAAAATTTTCCATATCAGCTTTAGATTGATACATTGCTCCCAAACTAATTGTATCAGAAACAGCCATATTCCAGCCTAGACGGACATTAAAACCAAGAGAGGTATCATCACCATTATTAGTAACTGAACCAGGAGCTGAAGATTGAGTAGTATTATCAAAATTTTCTAAACCTGTAGCTCGAAACTTTTGTTGAATAACATTTAACGAAACACCGAAGGTATTTTTATCATCGACCTTCATTGAAAATGTAGGGGCAATAAATAGCTGCTCGAGATTAACACCCGCATTTGTAGTACCAAATAAGCCAATTGGTTTATTATAGCTCGTGTTCATACCACCATTACCATAAACCGAAACACCAAAAGCCATCGTGGCATTGAGTAATTGGTTATAACCAAATTCAGGAATCAAAAAATCACTATCTGCATTTGGATCATACTGAACTGTACCCAAAGATCCGTTACCTGTAATGTTCGTTTTACGATCAGGAGTAAATCGTTCTATACCAAAATCAAAACGATTACCTTGTGCAAACATATTAGCCGGATTAGTACCTGCAGCTAAGGCATCATTTGATTTTGCTATACCAACACCCGCCATTGCTTTAGCTTTAATACCAACACCATGAGAGAAATAACCATTCGTTGCCAACACTGTTGCTGGCAATACACTTAACGCTGTACCAACGGCAACTAGCGCAATTTTGTTCTTAATTGTAGAAGTACTCATTTATTTATCCTCCAGGATAAGTTTAATTTAATACAATTATTATTATTATGTCTTGTTAAAAAATATTAAGCAGATACTAGATATACAAACATATATCCGAATCACCTGCGAACTCAAAGAATTTAGCTGCGCCTGCATATTCGACACCATCGATTAATTCTGATTGTTCAAAATCAAATAAGTCGACGGTCATTTGGCAAGCCGTAACTTTCACCTCAGCTTCTATACAAAGGTCACGTAGTTCTTCTAAACTCGCCACACCTTTGCTTTTCATTTTAGATTTCATCATCATTGTCATGATGCTTTGCATACCAGGGATAGCGGTACCGATAACAGGGAACCATTTATCCATTGCCATAGGCATTGGCATACCAGGGTTACCAAGCGGGCTAACTTGTAGGTTCATTTTCTTTTTTAATAACTGTAGGCCATAGAAAGTGAAAAAGATTTCAACGTCATAACCTAATGCCGCTGCCGTTGACGCTAATATAAAAGGAGGATAACCCCAATCTAATGTGCCTTTAGTTGCAATTATCGCTAATTTCTTATTACTCATAATTCCGTCCCTTACAGTTTGTGAAATTTCTATGAGTCAAAGTGTAACGATCTGTCTCCATCGCTTATGTACGTATTCGCACTTAAGGTACAAAAAAGTTCAATTTATTTTAGAATTATTTTTATTATTCGTAATGTATCCATTAGCACATACCCTGTAATTAAATTTCTACTAGGATGACGGCAAATAAAATATGAACATTAGAGAGAGTTATTATGAAACATACTACCAAGCCCCTCCTTGCGCTATTTATCTATTTTAGCACCTATTTTTATTCTTGCATGGCGCTAGCAGAAGACACTTATTTCAAGCCCTTTATTCTCGCTCAAACTGTTCAAACTACCGATCTTAAAAAGGTAACTGCCAATGTAAAAACCAATATAGATAAAGCGGGCTTCGAAATAGTCGGCGAATATTCACCTTATAATAGTGTCAATATTATTGTTATTTCCAATGCTAAATTACGTAATTATGCCGAACAATCTGAAAATGGTGTTTACGGCGCGGTACAGCGTGTAACGATTACGGCTACGAGTGATAATGTACAAGTCGCGTATACAAACCCAACCTATATGGCTCATGTATACCGCTTTAAAACAGATCTTGCCGACATCAGCAAAACTCTTAAAGATAACTTGGGCTTTGTAAAAGAATATGGTTCTGAAAAAGGTTTAACAAAAGATGAGCTTCGTGATTATCAATATAAATTTATGATGCCTGACTTTACCGACAAACTTGAACTAGTAGAATATCCTAGCCAAGAAGAAGCCATTAAAATGGTTTTAAAAGCACTTAAAGACAACGAAGGTGGTGTTAGTAAAGTGTATCAGGTCGATTTAAAAGGCAAAAAAGAAACTATTATTGGCGTTCATATGATAGAAAATTCAATTACTGATTGCGCTAGTGATAAATTTATAATGGGTAAAATTGATTTCAAAAAAATAAAATCAACGGGTCATCTACCTTATGAATTAATTATTAAAAATGGCAATGTCTATGCCTTGTTTGCAGAATTTAGAATTGCAATTAGTTTCCCCGACTTATCAATGATGGGTGACAACAGCTTCTTCTCTATTATGTGTGCACCTGGCTCAATTAGTCAGGCCCTTATTCTTGGTGCTGGTGGCAATCCTGATGATTAGTGCGCGTTTTTTTGTACGCGCACTTATGCCTGAGTGAGCAACGCGAACCTCGGTAGTCAAGATAACGAGCTCCTCCACACCAGTATTTGCGCAAGCAAAGACGACACTAACAAAGACCAACATTTACAGCCGCACTTATGCCTGACCTTGCAAAGCAAGGTCGGTGTCTATCAAGCTCCACATTTCCATACTAGCTCCCTGAGATCTTGTTCACAAAAATACATCCCCCTAGCTAAAAAATCACCTTTCACGTAAAACTAAACCACATTTCCCATGTCATAAATTGACCAGTTTAGATAACTATTGAATTTAAGATTGAATACGCTAGTAATATACTCGGGGATTGTCTTTTTAGAGAAAAAACCCTATATAATAGCGATAAAATAACAAAAAGATATTAGATACTCATAAGGAATAAAAGTGCCACAACAAGCCATTCAGCAATTAAAGAATCATATTAATGAACAAATTATTGGACAACAGCGCTTAGTTGACCGACTGCTAATAGCACTACTCGCAGACGGACATTTGCTCGTAGAAGGTGCTCCCGGTTTAGCGAAGACCCGAGCGATTAAGGTACTCAGTGACGGCATCGAGGGTAACTTTCAGCGTGTTCAATTTACGCCCGATTTACTCCCTGCTGACCTTACAGGGACAGAAATTTATCGTCCTCAGGATGGCACATTCAATTTCCAACAAGGCCCTTTATTCCATAATTTAGTTCTTGCCGATGAAATTAATCGTGCTCCAGCTAAGGTTCAGTCTGCACTGCTTGAGGCAATGGCTGAACGACAAATAACCGTTGGCTCTACAACTTATACCTTGCCTGAATTGTTTCTGGTTATGGCAACTCAGAACCCAATCGAACAAGAAGGTACTTATCCACTACCTGAGGCGCAACTTGATAGATTCTTATTACACGTTTTTGTCGACTATCCAGATGCTGTATCAGAAAAAGCTATTTTAGCTCTCACACGTAACGAAGCTAAAAACCAGGGTAAAGTATCACAAACTCCCACTGCACAGATGAGCCAGGCCGATTTATTCAGCGCAAGACAACAAGTACTAAATATCCACATGGCTGAGAATCTGGAAGACTACATATTACAAATTGTAATGAGCACTCGAACACCGAAAGCCTATGGTGATGACTTAGCAAGTTGGATTGAATATGGCGCAAGCCCACGTGCCAGCATAGCGTTAGATCGTTGCGCCCGTGCGCATGCTTGGCTAGCAGGACGAGACTTTGTTGCTCCTGAGGACATTCAGGAAATGGCGCATGATGTTTTACGTCACCGTATTATTTTAAGCTTTGAAGCTGAAGCAGAAGGAATTAGTAAGGATAAGTTCATCCACACATTAATTTCTCGTATTGCGGTTCCTTAATTTAGCTCATTAAATTTATAAGCGTTTAATAAACAAATGGCAATACAAGTACCTCTACAACCTGCTGACGATATTGTACGAGTGAAACTCGATTCACTTATCAAGCTACATCAAAAAGCACATCAGTTACCGCTTAAATCCAAGCGGATACATTCACGTTTAAGTGGAAATTATATTTCGACATTTAAAGGTCGTGGGATGGAGTTTGACGAAGCCCGTCCATACCAACCCGGTGATGATATCCGTAGTATTGACTGGCGTGTAACCGCGCGTACCGGAAAAACACATACAAAACTTTATCGAGAAGAACGTGAGCGTCCCGTTTTAATTTGGCTGGATTTACGCAAGCCGATGTTTTTTGCAAGCCAGTCAATGTTTAAGTCCGTATTGGCATCTCAAGCAGCAGCTTTGCTTGCGTGGAGTAGCACCTTAAATAATGATCGTATTGGTGGCCTTATTTTTTCAGAACAAACTCATACCGAATTAAGACCACAACGTGGAAAATCAGCGACACTACATTTTTTAAAGCGCATAGCTGAACATTCAGCCTGGGATACAAATAATTCAACAAGTACCGTGGTTCCAACTCACTCTGCTGACCAAGCACTAAACCGACTACGTCGAGTAACAAAACCTGGCAGTCTGATTTTTTTAATTTCCGACTTCCGACATATAAATAACCAAACAGAATCAAGCCTGGCACAAATGTCAAAACACAACGATTTGGTTATGTTATTTGTAAATGATCCTCTTGAAGAACAACTTCCTCCTGCAGGCTATTACAAACTTACCGATGGTGAAAACGATCTAACCATTAATACACATAATAAAAATACACGATCTCAATACCAGCAGCGCTTTAAGGAGCATCGAGAGCATTTAAAAAATATCTGTACTAAATTTGGAATTTTTTATATTAATATTTCAACGCACAAACCATTACTACAATCACTACAAGAAGGGCTTAACTTAAGAGCTAAATGCTAAAGTTATGAAGCGTTAATAATATAATGAATCCACAATTACAAAATGCAGAGACACTACGTGATATACATCTACCTGATGCTGTTTCCTGGTGGCCACCAGCGATTGGTTGGTGGATTCTCGTCGCGCTAATTTTTCTCGCGATTTATTTTATACCAAAGCTATATCGACACTTTACTTTTAAACCTCTGAATAAAGTTGCAAATATTGCTTTTCAACAAATAATCAATGAATTTCAAAAACATAATAATGCGACACAACTTATACAAGAAATCTCTAAACTACTGCGCCAAATATCCATGAGCTACACCGGTCGAGAATCAACAGCTCAGCTTACGGGTGATAAATGGGTAGCATCCTTAAACGCTCTTACAAGTGAAGATTATTTTAATAGTGATATTAGCCAACTCATCATTTCGGCTCCTTATCAAAAGAAAATAAATATTGATCCACAAATACTAATCTTAGCAACACAGTGCTGGATAGAAGCCTTACCTGCGAGGCCATCTAAATGATTCAATTTATATGGCCTTGGGCTATCGCATTGTTACCACTTCCTTTAATTGTTTACTTTATGCTTCCAGTAAAAAGTGATTTTCAGGATGCAGCTTTACGTATTCCTTTTATGAGTGACTTTAACAATGTATCTTCAAGCCAAAAGAATACTCGAAAAAAACCATTACTATTCATTCTAGCTATTTGTGCATGGTGCCTTTTAATAGTAGCCGCCATGCGACCTCAGTTTTTGGGAGAGTCTGTAGAGCTTCCTGTGAGTGGTCGAGATCTAATGATGGCAGTTGACTTATCCGGCTCGATGCAAGCACAAGACTTTAAAGTACAAGGTAAAACCGTTAACCGTTTAGTGGCAACCAAGTTTGTTGCGAGCCGTTTTATTGAGCAACGAGTTGGTGATCGAATAGGTCTCATACTATTTGGACGCCAAGCTTATTTACAAACACCGTTGACCTTCGATAGAAAAACCGTAAAAACATTATTACTTGAATCTGAAATTGGACTTGCAGGTAAAGAAACCGCCATTGGTGATGCCATTGGTTTAGCTATAAAGCGCCTAAAAGATAAAAGTAAAAATAGCCGTGTTCTTATTCTATTAACAGATGGCGCTAATACTGCGGGTGAAATAGAACCTGTTAAAGCTGCCGAACTAGCAGCTCTCAATGATTTGAAAATTTACACTATCGGCATTGGTGCGGATGAAATGATTCGTCAATCATTTTTTGGTACTCAACGAATAAACCCATCAGCTGATCTTGATGAAAAAACCTTAACGGCTATCGCAACTAAAACAGGCGGACGTTATTTTCGTGCACGCGATACTAAAGAATTAGAAAAAATATATTCCATACTTAATACCTTAGAACCTACTGAGAAAGAATCACAACATTTCCGTCCTATTAGTGCACTTTACTATTGGCCACTTGGAGCGGCATTGATTTTAATGTTATTACTGAGCCTCATTAAACTCAATCCATTGCAATTAAGTAGCCTATTTTCAAAAACTAACCTTAAAAGTCAAAAGAGTTAATCAATGGAGTTATTTATCACACAACTACATTTTTTACGCCCTTATTGGTTCTTTAGCTTTATACCATTAATATTATTTGCCTTGTTTCTGATAACCTCACATATGACAAGTCGAAGCTGGCAAACAATTATAGACCCTAAATTGTTGCCGCATTTACTTGTAGGTACGCCATCAAAGCATTCTGCCTTGCCGAGCATTCTTTATTTTATTGTTGGTACATTAATTATTGTTTCTCTGGCAGGGCCGGCATGGGAAAAGAGACCACAGCCGGTTTTTAAAGAACAATCTGCTTTAATTATTGCATTGGACTTATCACGATCAATGGATGCTGGTGATATTAAGCCATCACGTTTGACCCGTGCTCGACACAAAATCACCGATATATTAAAACAGCGTAAACTTGGACAAACAGCACTCATCGTATACGCTGCTAATGCCTATACTGTTAGTCCATTAACGGATGATACTGCGACTATTACCTCGCTTCTTTCAAGTCTTACTACGGATATCATGCCATCCCAAGGAACACGTACCGATAAAGCATTAGAAACTGCATCAACTCTTTTCGAAAATGCTGGCGTTAAAAAAGGTGACATACTTCTTGTAACTGATGGAGTTGAATCTAATGCGACGACGGTTTTTAAAGCAACATCAAAAAACCATCGCATATCCATTTTAGCCGTTGCCAGCCATGATGGTGCGCCTATCCCTCAACCTAATGGAGGATTTTTTAAAGATAGACGTGGCAATATTGTTGTACCAAAACTCAATATGAAATCATTTAAAAAATTCATAAATATTGGCTCTGGGCATTTGAGTGTTATTACAACTGACGACTCGGATATATTACATATCTCATCTTTATTTAATGCTAATCGATTTGATGCAATAAAAGATTCAAAGGAATCTACTCTGCAAACTGATAGCTGGTACGAACAAGGTCCATGGTTATTATTAATCGTTATACCTTTGGTAGCACTTACATTTCGTCGAGGGGTACTATTGGTTATCGCATTTATTATGTTGCAACAGCCTCAATATGCTGAAGCAGCATCATTATGGGATTCACTGTGGTCTAACGACAATCAACGTGCTGCAAAACTTCTTGAACAAGATAAACCAGCAGAAGCAGCTGAATTATTTAACAACAATGAATGGCAGGCCGCATCACATTATAAAAACAATGAATTCCAAAAAAGCATCGATGCCTTACAAGATACTAATACTGCTGACGGCCATTACAACAAAGGTAATGCCTATGCAAAATTAGGCGATAATCAAAAAGCAATTAAAGAATATGATGAGGCCTTAAAATTAGACCCTCAACATAAAGATGCAATCTATAATAAAGAACTTATTAATAAAAAACAAAACGATGAAAAAAAAGAACAACAGAATAATAAAAACTCTGGCGATCAAGATAGTTCGAATAAAGATAAGAAACAATCAAATGATGGCAGGCCTGATGAAGGCAACTCTTCACAGGATAAAGATAAACAATCTGGTAATCAAGATGATAAAAATCAGAGTGGCCAAAGTAATAAGGACAAAGATCCTAAAGATAAAGAATCAAGTAAAGAGTCAGGTAAAGAATCAAGTAAAGAGTCAGGTAAAAAATCAGATAAGGATTTAGATAAAAAATCTGATCAAGATAAAGATGTCAAAGAATCAGAAAAAGACCCTAATGATAAAAAAGATAATTCTAAATTAGCATCAAAACCTTCAGACGAAGAAGCACAAGAAACAGATAAAGCAACCCAACAATGGCTTCGTCGTATTCCTGATGATCCTGGTGGTCTGTTAAGAAATAAATTCAAATATCAATATAAACGGCAACAACGCAGCAGTGAAGACAAAAATTGGTAATACAGCAGCAGTTTAACTATGGCAATTATGATGACTAAACCATTAAAATTATTTATTACATCGATATTACTTTTTTTTACATTTAATATATTCGCAGCTACATTTTCTGCGCAAATAAATGTAAATCCTGTTCTATTAAGCGATTCATTCCAACTAACCTACATAGCTGAAGGTTCGGTTGATGATGATCCCGACTTCTCACCGATACGAAAAGATTTTGATATTATAGGAACAAGCCAAAGTAATAATGTCAGTATGATTAATGGCGATTTCAAGCGTACTAAAAAGTGGACTTTATCTTTACGTGCAAAAAATTCAGGTACCTTCAGAATTCCACCGATAGCATTTGGTAACGAACAAGCACCTGAAGTTGAAATAAATGTTAAAAAAGTAGCGCCTTCCAATGTTAGTGGTTCAACTCAAGACTTTATTGTCGAATTAGAAACATCCAGTAAATCAGTTTTCATTCAAGAACAAGTAATAGTAACGGTACGCTTACTCATCGCTCAAAATATTAACAGTTATCAATTTAGCGAACCAAGCACAAGTAACTCAGATACAATTATTCAAGCATTAGGTAAAGATAAGCAATACAAAACTTATCGTGGTGCTAAGCCGTATATTATCATTGAAAAACAATTTTCCATCTTTCCTCAACATCAAGGAAATCTCGTAATAGAACCCTTTGTTGCTGAAATAGGTGTTGCCAATCGTAACTCTCGTCAAAATATGTTTGATCCTTTTAATTCAAATACAACGGTTAAACGTATTCAAAGCAATAAAGTTTCTCTGAATATTAAAGCTGCTCCTAAATCATTTACTTCTAATAACTGGTTACCGACAACTTCATTAAAACTAATTGAGCAGTGGCCTCAAACATCCAAGTTTTATGCTGGAGAACCCATTACACGAACACTGACATTAATAGCTGATGGTCTTACGGCTTCCCAACTACCTGAAATTAAATCATTATCGATAGCTAATCTTAAGCAATATCCAGACAAACCAGTTTTGAAAGATAATATGAGCGGTAAGGGTATATCATCTATAAGAACAGAAAAAATTGCTCTTATCCCAACTAAGGCTGGTAGCTATACCATCCCCGCGATTGACATACCATGGTGGAATACTAAAACAAATAAAATAGATATTGCCCATGTTTCATCTCGACGTATTACCGTGTTGGCATCACCAAATTACGTTAACAACCAAAATTCTATTACTAATCAGAATTCATTATTACAAAATCCCGAAGCTAAAAAATCACCTATTATTAGCACACCAATTTCTAAAGATGTTAATAAGGCAATAAGTGAGGATTCGAATCCGCTCTGGTTATGGATTAGTATTTTATTCTTAACTCTATGGATATCGACCTTATTTCTCTTGTGGCGTTTAAGGAAGTCGGTAAAGATAAAACCAATAGATAACATTGCAGTTAACCAATCATTAAAGACTAGTTTGAAATTCTTAAAGGCAGCTTGTAAACAAAATAACCCTCAAGAGATAAAAAAGGTATTACTTCGTTGGGCAAATATTGTCTTTGAAGGAAAGGATATTAATAATTTATCAGATATTGCAGAGCTAGTTGATGAACCAATCAGTTCTAAGATTACAGCCTTAAACTCATGCCTTTATAGCGAAGGAAATAAATCATGGGATGCTAAAGATCTTTACGACTTGTGCAGCGCTTTTAAAATTAATAAATGCACTATCAAGAACTCTGAAA
>Ga0316204_10011208_pt1 | contig 11303 bp, 9 predicted proteins | sample 6monrhotite_MG_2_FD_205661 | JGI IMG/M metagenome (GOLD analysis project Ga0316204, IMG submission 205661) | Microbial mat bacterial communities from mineral coupon in-situ incubated in ocean water Damariscotta River, Maine, United States -... | ecosystem: Environmental > Aquatic > Marine >...
TGGGAGTCAAAAAGGAATCGGGAAAAAGCGACGATTAACTGGATGTTTAATGTGGATGCTGCCCGAAGCAAATTGACTCGGGCATATGACAAATTAATCGGTCAAAATTAATGTGTTTAGGTACTAGCTGATAAGCTTGTTTTTTGACAAGTTAACTAGAATGATTCATTCTGTTTTTTATCAATTAGTTTGTAATTTTAAGCTGTTTTGATAAAAATTAAATTGACCGTTTTGGGTGATTTATCGACCAACTGATGGCCTGAACATTCCGGCTATAAAGCATCTGATAATTACTGCCATATGGAAAATTTGTGATTAAGACAAAAATTATTCAATGGCTAGTTTAGGTCATGACCGACGAAAATTTAAGATTAGGTTCAAGCTTAATTATTATTTTTAAGATCAAGTATGAATCAATACAGCTTAGATGCAATCATTTAATCATACTCAGGTAATAACTCCAGATCTGTAGTTGCATCTTCCTGTAACTTTTTCAGGGAAATTTCAATATTTTCCATTGTGGCCCGACCAATATAATCGCTGGTTTCATCCATTGATTCTGCCGCTTTAAGATAAGCTCGACCAATCAATCGACCAAGTGGTTTTGGATTGTATAACAAACGTTTTATAACAAAAGGATTTAGTGTTAATGGATTATAATTTTTACTAAGATAGCCCTCGTCTTTCAAGCGCTTTTCCACCGGGGTGTTCGGTTGGATGCCGATAAAGAAAATAAAGGGCAAGACATTTTCCCGTCCAAAAATATCATACAGTTCATTGATCCTGTCGATGGTCTTTTGTAATGTTTCCAGAGTTTCATCAGGTGCATTTAGCGGAATATATAATTTAATTTTTTGATTTTGATAACCGGCATCTTTAATGACTTTAAAAACTTCCATCTGCTGCTCAAGTTTATATCCCAGTGACAGGGTATCGATGACTTCCTGCGAACCGGTAAAAGATAAATCCAGACTATTTAAACCCGTTGCCAGCATTTTTTCGGCGATATCATGAGTCACATAATTTAATCGTATATAAGCCGCCCACTCAATTTCAGTTTTTCGGGTAATCAATTCATCCAGCATCATGCCAACATGTTTAATGCTTCGTCTGGTCGCACAAAACTGAGCATCGGTAAACCAGATATGCTTCATACCGTAATCTTTACTGAGTACATCAATCTCTTTTGCGACTTCCGCCGGATCCCGGTAACGTTGCCTTGACCCTTCAATTTTATTATATAGGCAGAACTGACAGGATAAGGGACAACCACGCTTGGTATTGACGCCAATATAAGTGTCTTTATACTCTTTGAATGCAGGAAAAATTTTACTTATATAGGCAAAATTCACAGCGGTTAACCGTAATAGGTCAAATTCCTGTTCACTTTGAAAATGTTCAACTTCACCGCTATGATCTTTATAGTAAAAGTGCCCTTCTTTATGCTCAAAGCCGTCCACAATGGACAGCATCGCCTCCTCGCCTTCCCCGATAACGACGACGGTATCATTGGGACATTTATCAATGATGTAATTGCCAAAAATGGACACCGCAGTACCGCCGACAATAATTCGAGTATCGGGTAACATCTTACGAACGGTTTTCATAAAACCGAAATTGCTCAGGCGAGTCGTAGAATAATCATAGATAATTGAAATCGCACTCAGTGCCGCTTTGAATTTATGTTGAAACTTTGGTGAATGATCATATTTCATGACCACATCCAGGGCATCATTTTCCGGGTGGGGACCAAAGGTTTGCATATTACGCCAAGAAAAAGCGACGGCATCCGGTTGCAGATCGAGTAAATAACGTTTTAACACAGCAAGTCGCTGTGATTTTTCAACCAGCGCCAGATCCAGTATGGTCTGTTTGACATCAGGACGTTGTTTGTGAATAAAATCAGCGACATAGACTACGCCACCGGGGTAGATTTTCCATACAGGTAAACGCACATATAAAACTGATTTAATCGCCGTAGGCATCATTCCCTCCTGCTTCAAATGATCATTCTAATGCCTTATCAGATTCAGCATGGATATTGACCTGATTAAACTTTAGAGATGATGTCAGATTTATTATTATTTTTATCACAACACCTATATAATCATATTCTTATATAGGTGTCATTGAACCAGATCAATAAATTACAAATAAAACACGACACAATATGTCAACCAGCAGACGGCTCATGTATGTCAGTTTTTCTATATTACACCATTAAAATTAGCAAGATGCCAGTGGGGAAGCTTTTAACGAAATGATCCAGGAAGATCATTCCAACTCCCTCCCAGATTGAAAATATTGGGTGTTACAGTATCCGGGGCTATTATTTAGCTCTATTTCTCTGATGCGAGGGTTTGCCTTGTCCAGACTTTTTCTGAGTTGCATTGGCATTACCACGATTCGCTCTTTGACCGGATTTAGCCGCTGACTTTTTACGCGCCCAGATATTTTTTTTATTTTTATCACTGGGCTTGTGTCCCCGGGCGTTTTCACCTGAACGTTGGCCATCACTATGGCCCACTTTTGGTTTCTTCGGTTTTTTGGGTTTATGGGCGCGCACAGGACGAAGGCGGGATTGCGGTAAATTATGAATCGGTTCAAATCCATCCACCAATTTACGGGTCAAAACCTGATTAATTAAACTCTCAATGTCTGAAAGTTGCTTGAACTCATCCGCACAAACCAGTGATACCGCCTGTCCACTGGCACCAGCACGCCCTGTTCGGCCGATTCGGTGCACATAGTCTTCAGGCACATTGGGTAAATCAAAATTAACAACCTGAGGTAATTGATCAATGTCCAGACCTCTGGCCGCGATGTCCGTCGCCACTAACACTCGAACTAAGCCTTTTTTAAAACTCTCTAAAGCTTTAGTCCGTGCACCCTGACTCTTATTACCATGAATAGCGGCTGCTTTAATACCAGCATGTTCCAGTTGTTTGGTCAAACGGTTAGCACCGTGTTTAGTTCGGGAAAAAACCAGTACCTGCTGCCACTGATTGTCATTAATCAACTCGATCAGTAATGCCGGTTTCTGTTTCTTGTCAACTGGACAAATCCACTGCTCGACAGTGGTTGCAGTCGTGTTACGGGGACTGACTGAAATTTCAACCGGATTATGGACAATGGTCTTGGCCAGTTCTTGTATCTGCTGCGAAAAGGTCGCAGAAAACATCAAATTCTGGCGCTTTTTAGGCAGGACTGACAGAATTTTACGAATATCATGAATAAAGCCCATATCCAGCATACGATCGGCTTCATCCAGGACCAGGACTTCCAGATGTTTGAACTTGACGGCATTCTGGTTATACAAATCCAGCAAACGTCCCGGCGTCGCAACGAGCACATCAACGCCCTTTCGCAAATTCATCATCTGGGGATTTATTTTCACGCCACCATAGACGACACAGGAGCGCAGTGGTAGATTTTTTCCATAAGTGGCAACACTATCAGCAACCTGAGCCGCTAACTCACGGGTCGGTGTCAGAATAAGTGCTCGAGCCTGATTAGCCTGAGCACGTTGACCTTTTGCTAATCGCTCCAATATGGGCAGTGTAAATCCCGCAGTCTTACCGGTACCCGTCTGAGCAGCCGCCATAACATCTTTGCCATTAATTACTGCGGGTATTGCCTGGGCCTGAATCGGTGAAGGTTCGTCATAGCCTTTTTCGGCAATGGCATCAAGGATAGGGGCTGATAAACCCAGAGAGGCAAAGCTCATAATTGTTCTCGTATTCGTGATTAGCGGATCAGGACTGTCTAAAAAAATGGGCGTAGCTTACCCGATCTCTGCAATAATTGCTATAATTGCCTGAAAACTCAAAAACTATTAGTTAGTAGTAACGTTATTATCAATGAGCTTTTGTTTTATGTCTGATTCCAAAAAAGCACAACAGCAATTCGGCGCAGGTCTGAATTGCTCACAGTCCATTATCGCCCAGTATGCTGAACAATATCAGTTAGATGTGCCAACCGCCTGTAAACTGGCGACCGGTTTTGGCGGCGGCATGGGTCGCATGGGCAATACCTGTGGCGCATTAACCGGAGCCTATCTGGTTCTGGGACTGGAATATGGCTCAGATTCAGTCAGCCAGAAAGACAAAAAAGATCAGACTTACGAAAAAATTCAGACGTTCACGGACAAATTTCAACAAAAAAATGGTGCCTGCAACTGCCGTGATCTGCTGGGCTGCGATATCAGTACCGCAGAGGGTTATCAGCAGGCCAAAGACCAGGGCTTAACAAAATCCAGATGCCCCGGCTTTGTCAAAGATGCACTCGATATTCTGGATGAGATGATCAAGCAAAAAGATTGAATCTTCTGACAAGCCTCCAATCATCAACCGTTAGCCTTTACCCTTTAGATAGGAGCGCTTTTAAGTGCTCACCCATAGTCGCCGGTGATTTGGAAACCACAACTCCGGCCGCTTCCAGACTGGCTATTTTTTCCCTGGCGGTGCCCTTACCTCCAGAAATAATAGCCCCGGCATGTCCCATGCGACGGCCCGGTGGTGCAGTCATACCAGCGATATAAGCGACCACCGGTTTGCTGACATTGGATTTTATAAACTCAGCCGCTTCTTCCTCTTTGCTGCCACCGATTTCACCCACCATGATAATGGCTTCGGTGCCTTCATCCTGTTCAAACAGGCTCAGGCAATCAATAAAATTCATGCCATGAATCGGATCGCCGCCGATACCGATACAGGTGCTTTGTCCCAGCCCTTCTGTCGTGGTCTGACGCACGGCTTCATAGGTCAGGGTACCCGAACGGGAAATAATGCCGACTGAGCCGGGTTGGTGAATTTCACCCGGCATAATACCAATTTTACATTCTCCAGGAGTAATAATACCCGGGCAGTTTGGACCAATTAAATACGGCGCATCATCAGCCATTTCCCGGTGTACGGCTTTAACCTGGATCATATCCTGTACCGGAATGCCTTCGGTAATACAGACAATGGTTTTAATACCAGCATCCGTAGCTTCTAAAATCGCATCAGCAGCAAATGCTGCCGGCACATAAATCATCGTCGCATCGGCACCCGTATCATCTACCGCATTTTGTACGGTATTAAAAACCGGTCTGTCGAGATGACTTTGACCACCTTTTCCCGGGGTGACACCGCCGACTAACTGAGTGCCATATTTAATCGCCTGTTCAGCATGAAATGTCCCCTGCTTTCCAGTAAACCCCTGAACAATTACTTTCGTTTCTTTATTTATTAAAATACTCATATCAAACCTCTGGTACTATGCCTGTACGGAAGCAACCGCTTTTTTAGCAGCCTGGGTTAATTCACTGGCCGTCTCAATATTTAAGCCACTTTTAGCCAGAATTTCCAGCCCTTTTTTAGCGTTAGTACCTTCAAGACGTACAATCACAGGAATACTGACACCCACTTCTTTGACTGCCTGGATAATTCCTTCTGCTATCAGATCACAACGGACAATACCACCAAAGATATTAACCAGAATAGCTTTAACTTTACTTTCACTTAAGATGAGTTTAAATGCTTCCGCAACACGTTCAGCAGTGGTTCCACCACCAACATCAAGGAAGTTAGCTGGCTCGCCACCATGTAGTTTAATAATATCCATGGTCGCCATGGCCAGACCTGCGCCATTGACCATACAGCCAATATTACCATCCAGAGTAATATAATTCAGATCATGCTGTGCGGCTTTATTTTCTTTTTCATCTTCCTGGCTGGGATCACGCATTTCCAGTAAGTCTGGACGACGATACAGGGCATTATCATCGATATTGATTTTGGCATCCAGGGCATACAGGTTGTTTTCTTTAGTCACGACCAGAGGATTAATTTCAATCAAAGCCAGATCTTTTTGGGTAAACAAATTATACAGTCCCATCATGATTCGGGTTAACGCGCCAATTTGTGAACCTTCCAGTCCCAAAGCGAATGCCACCTGACGACATTGAAAAGCTTGCAGACCCACGCACGGATTACAGTGAATAGTAATTATTTTTTCCGGTGTTTGTGCCGCGACTTCTTCAATATCCATACCGCCTTCAGTCGATGCCATAAAGGTTATGGATTCTGAGCCCCGGTCTACCAGAGCCCCCAGATAAAGCTCTTTCTTTATATCCAGAGTCTGTTCGATCAGTAAACGATTAACCGGAAGCTCTTTGCCATGCGTCTGTGGCGTTGCCAGTCCTTTACTCAACAGGGCTTCGCTGGTTGCTATTAATTCTTCAACACTGCGGACCAATTTAACTCCGCCCGATTTTCCTCGTCCACCAGCATGTACCTGCGCTTTTACCACCCAGGCGTCACCGCCGAGATTCTGTGCCGCACCTTTGGCATCATCAGGGCTATCAACAGGAACGCTTTTGGGTACTGGAATACCAAATCCTGTAAATAAGCTTTTTGCCTGATATTCGTGTAAGTTCATTAAAACTTTCCTTTATATATGAAATCTAACGACGCATACGCCTATAACGTATCATTCGATATTATAACTAATTCTTTAACCGGAATATTAACATAATAGCCTGCTGCGGGGGGTTTGGATAGATGACAACCGCTGCGCCATCAATTCAGGGAGTTCTTATATTCATCAACAAAATGACGCATGGAACTGTCAACAATTTTAATGGCACCATCCAGCAGATGGCAGAGACCACTACCCGGTAATATTTTGCACAGATCAACCAGGGCGTCGAGATCGGCATCACTGGCCCGCCCGGTATCAATTTTGTTCAGTAATTGCGAAATATAATAGGTTCCCGTTTTACATGACGGGCATTGTCCGCAGGAAGAATGGGCATAAAAATTCACATACTCGGTGACCTGTTTGACTATCCCGGTGCCTTCGGAAACAACAATCATTGCCCCAGTGCCCAGACTGGAACCGCGCGTATGAACCGAGTCAAAATCCAGTGGCACATCTAAATCTTTTGGCGTTAAAATAGTACTGGACACTCCACCTGTAAAGACCGCTTTCAGCTTCTTGCCAAGCAGCATACCGCCGCCATGGGTAAAAATCAGTTCTGACAAAGGGGTCCCCATCGGCAGTTCGTAAACACCGGGATGCAGGACATCACCACTGAGGCAATAGAGCTTTGTGCCGCTCGATTCACCGCGCCCAAGCTCACTGAACCATTTCGCGCCACGGCGCATAATATGAGGTACATTCGCCAGGGTTTCGATATTATTAACCAATGTCGGACAACCATGTACGCCGGAATCAGCCGGAAATGGCGGCTTGCCTCTGGGAAAAGGAAATTTTCCCTCAACCGATTCAATTGCAGCGGTTTCTTCACCGCCGATATAGTGCCCAGAGCTGGCCATTACTTCTATACTGAGCGGTTCGATCAGAAACTGTTCTACCCGAGCGTATAATTCACTTTGTTGCCATTGCTCCAGCCCATAACGAATATTGTCCAGAGAATTTTTCTGTTGCGGATTAATATAAAAAACAATTTTATTAATCTGATTGGCAACGGCTGCAATAAGCGCCCCTTCTATCACTTGATGTGGCGTAGTCGATAATAAACAGGCATCTTTAAAGGTTCCTGGTTCATCTTCATTACCATTGCATATCAGATATTTATCAGGATTTGGCGTTTGATCGGCTACGGCTTGCCATTTTAAATGGGCTGGATAGCCACTACCGCCCAAACCTCTTAGACCAGCCATCTCAATCAATGAAATGATACTGGCGGGTTCAGACAAAGCATTTTCCAGGCCGGTTCCGCCATAACCCTTAAACCAGTTAAGTAAACTATTGCCCAATGAATCCGGATGAAGTAAAACTTTATCTATCATTAATCACCAAACCCAAAATTGCCGTCTTCCTGGCTATCCGTATCATAGTGGACATAGTCCGGAAACAGTAACGGCGCTTTAGTGGTCATCGACATGCCATGCTGCATTAATTCACGGCGCAAATTACTGATATGAGTAATTCCGATCTTTTTATGACCTCTACTTTGACACTGACTGGCAGCCTCTGCCCCCGCTCTGCGACCAAAACTGATAATTTCCAGTAAGGCATTGCCCATCAGGCGATTGCGGCCATGAATGCCACCACTGACTTCACCGACACAGTAGAGACCGGGAACACTGGATAAGGAATTGCTATCAATCACCACGCCACCATTTTGATAATGCAGGGTTGGATATACCAGCATTGGCGTGGAGCGAATATCAATTTTGCTTTTTACGCCTAATTGCAGCAGCTTTGGAAAACGTTGCTGCAAGATCCCCGGATGTCTTGCTTCCAGGCCCGGAGTATCCAGCCAGACTCCCCTTATTCCGTCATCACCGGTGACTCCCCGGCCTTGCTCACACTCACGGATAATAGCAGCGGCAACAATATCCCGAGGTTTCAGTTCGTCGACAAAACGCTCACCCAGGGCATTAATTAAATAGGCACCCGCAGAACGAACTCCCTCAGTAATCAATGTTCCGGATAAATGCTGTGGAAAGGCAACACCCGTTGGGTGGTATTGAAATGAGTCCAGTTCCCGGAGTTTGGCACCCAGTCGATAAGCCAATACCAGACCATCACCGGTAGCGCCGAAGTGGTTTGAGGTGGCGAACTGGTTTAAATGTACACGACCGATACCACCCGTTGCAATAATGACTTCCCGGGCATTAATTTGCACAAAGCGGCCATTGTGCAGCGTAGAAATAATAGCTCCGGCACAATGCCCGGATTCATTACTGAGCAATTCAACGGCCGGACTGTAATGCCACACATCAATGTTGCTATTATCCACCGCCTCACGTAAAACCCGCATCATTTCCAGGCCCGTATAGTCCCGGAAACTGACCACTCTGCTTGCCGAGGAGCCCCCTGCCTTGCGGGTCAGTAAGTCGCCGAACTCATCGACGTCAAACTGCATACCCTGCTGTATAAGCCAGCGAATGGTCTCTGGTCCATCCATAACCAATTGTTTTATTAACTCTTTTTTACCTTGTTGATGTCCGGCCTGGTAGGTATCGTCATAATGAGATTGTGGCGTATCACCCTTTTCGATGGCAGCCTGAATACCACCTTCGGCCATCACCGTATTGCTATCACCCAGACGCAATTTGGTTGCCAAAATGACTTTGGCGCCCTTTTCTGCGGCCGTTAGCGCAGCAGCGCAGCCAGCGCCACCGCCACCGATCACCAGTATATCGGTTTCCTGGATACGGGCTCCCGCCAGATCAGCCGCATCAATACGTGAATCAGCCTGGAGAAAACGGGCGATTTGTTTGTGGCAAGGTTCACCCTTATTGGGACCGACCTGTAGTGTCTCAATATTTTCCTGATTGTGATCAGGATGGAATCGCTCCAATAGAGCCGCTTCATCAATGGCTAATTCACGGGCTGGAAATTCTGTCTGCTTTAAAAAGTTCTGCAGAGCCTGCGCATAAGAAATGTTATTGCTTATCTCTGTACCGGAACTCATGACTGTGGCTCATTATCGGTATTAACATCCAGTTCACCGGTACGGATGGCTTCAAGCTGATTGATCAAGTTTGAAGGTCGAATATCAAAGTATCCGGTAACCCGACGGGAAAACTGCCCCACATGGTTAGGTTCGATAAATTCCGGACAGCTGGTCATACACAGGTCGCACATGACGCAATCAACAAAGAGTTCGCCTGATTCTCGAAAGTGACCGCTTATGGCCAGATCAACCCCTTTTTCGACATCAATATCTTTTGGGCAGGCTTTATTACAGCCATGGCAATGACGGCATTTTTGCGCTTCAGGGAAAATCCGGTGGAATTCTGTCTGTACATCCCAGGAAGAATTGATTTCTGATAATTGGTAGGAATGATGAGAAGGCGTATCAAAGATCTGAAAAAAGACATCCATACCCTCCTCAATCAATAACTGACAACCCAGCTCCATTTGCAGCTCTGATGACTCCGTTCGGCGGATCATGACACAACAGGAACCACAAACCCCACCCAGGCAACCGACGCCTTCTACTCGAGGATAACCCGCGTGCCAAAGCGCCTGAATGACAGACAAAGAAGCAGGCGCTGTAATTGACTTGCCATTAATCGTTAATGTAACTTCTTTAGTTGTCTGGTTATTATACATTGTATAAAATCGTAATGATCAAAGGCGTATAATACTAAAAACATTGTCTTAAATCATTAAATTCTATAAAAAAGATTTATTGAACACTTTTTTAAGTATAGCAATATTATCAGGTATTTTTTTCGATTTTATACTTTGACCAACTTCCCAAACAATCTGGCATTTCAGCCCGGTTCGGCAGATTAAATCTAATATTTTTTCTATATTGCTGACTTTTCTTTATGAGAGATATTTAGAAATTCATTATATTTTAGCCTTAACAAAGACTTGAATCAGTATCAGACAATGCAAATCCTGGATCCATAAGACGAACTTTCTAAGGATTTCAAAAGCGCCTCTCATGGATATTTTATATCACAAACACTCTCCTACAGAACCTGCCGCACAAATACGGCCATCGGTCCAGATGGCATTTGCAAATTTTGCCTGAATTAAAATGGCACCATTCAAATTAGCACCCTGTAAATTTGCACCTCTTAAATCGGCGTCCAGCAAGTTAACATTTTGCATATTTGCCAGCATCAAATTGGCATCCTGCAAATTCACCGCATGCATATGGGCACCTTTAAGATTAATCAGCATCATATTGGCTCCCTTGAAATTTGACATCTGCAAAATGGTATTGGAAAGATTGGCGCGCTGTAAATTGGCACCATCAAGACGCATGGTGGTCATAGAAGACCCGTTCATATCGACACCGGCCAGATCGGCTCCAATGCGTACCGCAGAAGTACACTGAGCATCTGGCTCAAATTTACATTTGCTATTAACATCCTTGATGGAATCGATATCATCAGTCCAGGCATGAGCCATTGAATACAAACCACTGATTGATAGTATCGTTGCTGCCATAATTGAACCACGCAAGAAACGTTTCATAATATTACCCTCAGAATTAAAGTGGTTGGAGCTCATCATTTATTTTTTGATATTAACGCTCAATAAATAGCACAATTATCAGAAATAATCTGACAGGTGACTATTACAGAGTATGTTATATCAATATTATTCTTTATAAGATGAGTGTAGCTTAAGATCTGTTCAGTCTACAGGAGATAATAAACAGCCATTTATAATATGTGCAATAATACATGACGCAAAACCCGTTGCGCCTTGATTCAGGACAAAGAAAAACAAAATATTCAGTAACATTGGTAGCTTAGTAGCCACGCAAAATCACTGAATTTTCGCATTTTGCTTATTCAATCAACGATAGGAGATATCCA
>Ga0316204_10011209_pt1 | contig 11302 bp, 1 predicted proteins | sample 6monrhotite_MG_2_FD_205661 | JGI IMG/M metagenome (GOLD analysis project Ga0316204, IMG submission 205661) | Microbial mat bacterial communities from mineral coupon in-situ incubated in ocean water Damariscotta River, Maine, United States -... | ecosystem: Environmental > Aquatic > Marine >...
CGGGACCAAGAGCGCCAGCCCGCCCTCTGGGGGCCATCCCCGGCGTACTCGGAGCTTCGATGGGCTCGCAGCCCGGGTGCAGTGCGCCCCGTGCCCCTGAAGAGGCGCTCGAAGGGCACAGGCATCGGAGGGGATGAGGACCTGGACCCACCGGGAGGGGAGGCGGAGCGAGGGAGGTCTATGGGTGGGGGGACTGGCAGCCAGAGGCCCACAGAGTCTCCGATAGAGGCCCGTCGAGCTGGACCGCCCCGCATCCCTGGAGAAGACTGGCCGCGGAGCCTCCAGAGCAGGAATCAAGTCCAATCCTCCCTGCAGGCAGCCCGATCCGCACGCCTGAACGGGCCCCTTACGCCGTTCATGAGGCGCTCACGGCACGAATCGACTGTAATCACGGGCGATCGGAGGAGGCGATGGACACGCCCGCCAGAGGGCCCGGAGAGGTCCTGGAGACGAGTCACGGGGTGCGGGCGGCTCAAACGGCCCCAGGGCAGGGGCAAAAGGGCCCCTCGGAGCCGGAAATCGAGCCCGCTGCCCCGAATCTGACCGCTCTAAGTGCCTTACTTGCAGATGGTTGAGTGGGGTGCAGGGGGGTGACGAAGATTCTGTGTGGCACGGCGTTGACGCGGGAAGTCCTTCGCCTATCATCCCCCCTCCCAAGCGCGAGGCACACCAGCCAACGCGACGGGGTAACAACCCAGGACAATCGGTCGCGAGGCGCGCATGGGAGCCTTCAGGCAGGGTCAATGACCCGGCCTGTTGATTGCGCTCACAGCGCGTAAGTTCGACCGATCAAGAGGCAGGCACTGGTCTGCTTCTCAGGACGGCTCAGCCGTCTCCTGATCTTTGAAAACAAGAGTGAACCTCAAGATGTAATGCGAGCAGAAAGTGGGCGCATACGGGCTTGTTCCGTTTGTCGTCCACAACTTCCAAAAGTCACGAAAAAACACTTCATGAAGGGTTTGATCCTGGCTCAGAACGAACGTTAGCGGTGTGGATTAGGCATGCAAGTCGTGCGCGAAAACCTTCGGGTGAGTAAAGCGGCGAAAGGGTGAGTAACACGTAACCAACCTACCCCCCTGATCGGGATAACTGCTGGAAACGGCAGGTAATACCGGATGGTCCCCGCAGGAGGCATCTCCTGTTGGGTAAACGGTGGCTTCGGCTGCTGTAGGGGGAGGGGGTTGCGGCCTATCAGCTTGTTGGTGGGGTAATGGCCTACCAAGGCGATGACGGGTAGCCGGTCTGAGAGGATGGTCGGTCACACTGGGACTGAGACACTGCCCAGACTCCTACGGGAGGCTGCAGTCGAGAATCTTCCGCAATGGGCGAAAGCCTGACGGAGCGACACCGCGTGTAGGATGAAGGCCCTAGGGTTGTAAACTACTGTCACGCAATAGGAATGCCCCACTTTTTAAGAGATGTGGGGTTGACCACAGCGAGAGGAAGCACCGGCTAACTCCGTGCCAGCAGCCGCGGTAAGACGGAGGGTGCAAACGTTGTTCGGAATCATTGGGCATAAAGGGCACGCAGGCGGCCCAGTCAGTCAGTTGTGAAATCCCACGGCTCAACCGTGGAACTGCATCTGATACTGCTGGGCTAGAGGCTGGTTGGGGTGAGTGGAACTCCTGGTGGAGCGGTGAAATGCGTAGATATCAGGAGGAACACCAGTGGCGAAAGCGGCTCACTGGACCAGATCTGACGCTCAGGTGCGAAAGCTAGGGTAGCGAACGGGATTAGATACCCCGGTAGTCCTAGCCGTAAACGATGGGTACTAGGTAGGGGGGACGCCTATGGTCTTCTCTACCGGAGCAAATGTGTTAAGTACCCCGCCTGGGGAGTACGCTCGCAAGAGTAAAACTCAAAGGAATTGACGGGGGATCACACAAGCGGTGGAGCATGTGGTTTAATTCGAAGCAACGCGAAGAACCTTACCTGGCCTTGACATGCACGGATTAGCTCTATGAAAATAGAGTGACAGCCCTTCGGGGTCGGAACGTGCACAGGTGTTGCATGGCTGTCGTCAGCTCGTGTCGTGAGATGTTGGGTTAAGTCCCGTAACGAGCGAAACCCTTATTGTTAGTTGCCAGCGGGTAATGCCGGGGACTCTAGCGAGACTGCCGTTGTTAAAACGGAGGAAGGTGGGGACGACGTCAAGTCATCATGGCCCTTATGGCCAGGGCGACACACGTGCTACAATGGTCTATACAAAGGGTCCCGAGACCGCGAGGTGGAGGAAATCCCATAAAGTAGGCCCCAGTTCGGATTGCAGGCTGAAATTCGCCTGCATGAAGTTGGAATCGCTAGTAATCGCGTATCAGCCATGACGCGGTGAATATGTTCCTGATCCTTGTACACACCGCCCGTCAAGCCACGAAAGCGGGGAGCACTCGAAGTCGCTTTGTCTAACCTTCGGGAGGACGGCGCCGAAAGTGAATTCCGTGATTGGGACTAAGTCGTAACAAGGTAGCCGTAGGGGAACCTGCGGCTGGATCACCTCCTTTCTAACGGATAAGTTAGACGTTTCGAGCTTGCTCGAGATGGAGAACATAGGTGCTTGCATTAGATCAGCGCTCCTTCGGGAGCGTGAGGTTCACTCTTACCTTCCACATTGCCAGACGTGGTGAGCGCCGGCGCACTTCGGAGCGTCAGGACGTCGCCCCCTCTCGGGCTCGTGGGTACCAGGGCCTGTAGCTCAGTTGGTTAGAGCGTCCGCCTGATAAGCGGGAGGTCCGTGGTTCAACTCCACGCAGGCCCACCATCCAGGTGTGCGCGACGCACGCACCGGAGCAATCCGGTGGGGACCCCTCGATCCGGGCAACCGGGAATCTCCAAGGGGGCGTAGCTCAGTTGGTAGAGCACCTGGTTTGCAACCAGGCGGTCGTCGGTTCGAATCCGGTCGCCTCCACCACCTGGACTCCCCGCATCTCTCGAGACCGCGAGGTTCACTCTGGCCCTGAGCTCGGCATCTGCCGAGCTATGTGGAATGTAGAAACACGACACACCCGCGTGGTGTGTCGAGTTCTTTGAGAACAAAGGTGTAGTTGGATGAACGTGGAGCACCACGCAGCTCAAGAAAGAGCGTGGTTAAGCTACCAAGAGTACATGGTGGATGCCTTGGTGTCCAGAGCCGACGAAGGACGTGGCATAGCTGCGATAAGCCTCGGGGAGCCGCTAAGCGGGCTTTGATCCGGGGATTTCCGAGATCGGGTAACCGACCAGGACTCATCTCCTGGTGACGCGCAAGCGTCGGGAACGCAGGGAACTGAAACATCTAAGTACCTGCAGGAAAGGAAAGAAAAATCGATTCCCTCAGTAGCGGCGAGCGAACGGGGAACAGCCTAAACCGAAGCAGTGCCAAGGGTAAGGCCGTTGCTGTTTCGGTGTCGTGGGACCTACAGAGCCGACCTTAATAAGCTCAAGGAGTTACAAAGTTTGTTTCTAGGCGAATGGCATGGGAAGGCCAAGCGCAGAGGGTGAGACTCCCGTAGCTGAAAGGAACAAACCTCCTGTAGTCATCCCGAGTAGCGCCAGACACGAGAAACCTGGCGTGAATCCGCGGGGACCACCCCGTAAGGCTAAGTACTACTGGACGACCGATAGCGTAATAGTAGCGCGAGCGAAAGGTGAAAAGTACCGCGGTTAGCGGAGTGAAATAGTACCTGAAACCATGTACTTACAAGCTGTCGGAGGCCTATGACCCCTCGGGGTAACGGCTGACGGCGTGCCTTTTGCATAATGATCCGGCGAGTTACTCTGTCAGGCAAGGTTAAGGGTCTTAGGCCCGAAGCCGAAGGGAAACCGAGTGTGAATAGCGCGAATTAAGTCTGGCGGAGTAGACCCGAAAGCGAGTGATCTATCCATGGGCAGGGTGAAGCGGATGTAACAGTCCGTGGAGGCCCGAACGGGTATAGGTTGAAAACTGTTCCGATGACCTGTGGATAGGAGTGAAAGGCTAATCAAACTCGCAGATAGCTGGTTCTCCCCGAAATAGCTTTTGGGCTAGCCTCAAGTAATATCTGGTGGGGGTAGAGATACTGATAGGGATAGGGGCCCCATGGGGTACCCTACCCTGCCAAACTCCGAATACCATCAGACGTATCTTGGGAGTCAGACTATGGGTGATAAGGTCCGTGGTCGAGAGGGAAACAACCCAGACCGCCAGCTAAGGTCCCTAATACATACTAAGTGCAGAAAAGGAAGTGGAGTCTCTAAGACAGCCAGGATGTTGGCTTAGAAGCAGCCATCATTTAAAGAGTGCGTAATAGCTCACTGGTCGAGAGGCTCTGCGCCGAAAATGAACGGGGCTCAAGTATGTAACCGAAGCTGCGGCTTGTAGAGTTTCGTTGATTCTCTACAGGGGTAGGGGAGCGTTCCAAGCGGGTGAAGGGTGACGGTAACGACACCTGGACGCTCTGGAAGCGATTATGCCGGAATGAGTAGCGATAAAACAGGTGAGAATCCTGTTCGCCGAAAACCCAAGGTTTCCTGGGCACGGTAAATCCGCCCAGGGTTAGTCGGACCCTAAGGCGAGGCCGAAAGGCGTAGCCGATGGACAACAGGTTAATATTCCTGTACCGCCAACGAACGTTTGACCGATGGGGTGACGCGGGAGGAAAGGTGATCGCACTGTTAGAATAGTGCGTGTAAGCTCGAGGGTGGCCTGTAGGTAAATCCGCAGGCGGAATCCCAGAAGTGATGCCGAGGCCGTAGGCCGAAGTCATTAGACCGACCGCCAAGAAAATCCTCTAGGGAGTGAAATTGGCGTCCGTACCAAAACTGACACAGGTGGGTGGGGTGAGAATCCTAAGGCGCTCGAGAGAACTGCTGTTAAGGAACTCGGCAAATTAGACCCGTAACTTAGGGATAAGGGTCGCCCCTCAGGGTGTAGGTCCTTGCGACCGAAGCCTCAGGGGGCCGCAGAGAAATGGTGCAAACGACTGTTTACTAAAAACACAGGTCTGTGCTAAGTCTTAAAGACGCTGTATACAGACTGACGCCTGCCCAATGCCGGAAGGTTAAGAGGAGGGGTTAGCGCAAGCGAAGCTCTGAATTGAAGCCCCGGTGAATGGCGGCCGTAACTATGACGGTCCTAAGGTAGCGAAGTTCCTTGTCGGGTAAGTTCCGACCCGCACGAAAGGCGTAACGATTTGCACACTGTCTCAACAGCAGGCTCGGCGAAATTGTAGCCGTGGTGAAGATGCCACGTTCCCGCACCAAGACGGAAAGACCCCGTGAACCTTTACTACAGCCTGATATTGAGGCTAGTTATGTAGTGCGTAGGATAGGTGGGAGGCGTTGATACTGGCGTTCCGGCGCTGGTGGAGCCGTTGGTGAAATACCACTCTCTGCATGATTGGTCCCTAACTCGATGACGTGAATCCGTGTCGAGGACAGTGTCAGGTGGGTAGTTTGGCTGGGGCGGTCTCCTCCTAAAAAGTAACGGAGGAGCGCGATGTTGCACTCAGCGCGGTTAGCAATCGCGCGTAGAGCGTAAGGGTATAAGTGCGACTGACTGCGAGAGATATAGCTCGAGCAGGTACGAAAGTAGGTCCTAGTGATCCGGCGGATTCCGAGTGGAAGGGCCGTCGCTCATCAGATAAAAGGTACTCCGGGGATAACAGGCTGATCTCCCCCAAGAGTTCATATCGACGGGGAGGTTTGGCACCTCGATGTCGGCTCATCGCATCCTGGGGCTGTAGGAGGTCCCAAGGGTTTGGCTGTTCGCCAATTAAAGCGGTACGTGAGCTGGGTTTAGACCGTCGTGAGACAGGTCGGTCCCTATCTGGTGTGGGTGTAGGATGACTGAGGAGGTATTCCCCTAGTACGAGAGGATTGGGGAGTACGACCCTCTGGTGCACCAGTTATCACGCTAGTGGTACAGCTGGGTAGCTAAGGTCGGAACGGATAAGCGCTGAATGCATCTAAGTGCGAAGCCTTCTTCAAGACGAGTCATCCCTACCAGTCCCCTGGAAGACTACCAGGTTGATAGGCCGGCGGTGTAAGCACAGCAATGTGTTCAGCCTACCGGTACTAATCGGACGATCGGCTTAACCACCTTTCTCCACGCGCGTGCCCTTTGGGGCCGTTCGAGGAGATGGGTAGCCTCTCTTTGGCTGTGCTCCAGTTCTCCAACTACACCTTCTTACAAGCGAGTGCTACGCAACTCTAGTTGCGCACTCCAAGGTCTCCCGGTGACCATAGACGTCTGGCCATACCCGTTCCCATCCCGAACACGGTAGTCAAGCAGACGTCGCCGATGATAGTGCTATGCGCGAAAGTAGGTTATTGCCGGGGTTTCTCAGCACCCTCGACTCTGTCGGGGGTGCTTTTTTTTGTCTGCAGTTGTTCCTGGTCTCCGCCGCTTTGAACCATGCGAGGCTGATCGTGTTGGCCCCCTAGCTAACTGTCCTGAGGCTCACGCGAGTGGTCTGGTGTTGGCGGCCAAGGCGATCTGCATCCTGCGTTGAGGTGGGTGCAGGAGGATGCCTCAGGGCTGCAGCCGGCGGACACCGTCCTGGCGCCAGGTTCGCCCGAAGTCCATCCGCTCGAGCCGCCTGCATGGACTGCGTCCGTGGCCTGGAGCGAGTGTCGGGGCGAGGTGTCGGGGGCCGCACCGAGGACGCAGGGGCCGTTCTTGTGCTCTCTTGGCGTGCTTGCGAGCCGAGCAACGCGGCTTGGAGCGTCAGGCAGGGGCTGTGGGGACAAACTTTCCCTATGGAGGGCCACGTGGCAGTATCGTGACTCCTATCCACTGGCGCGGAGATTCCGGGCCGGTTGCGCTTGGTTCCAGATTCGGTTCGATCCGTCATGAGCATCGGTATGAAGCTTCCGCGTCTACTCTTCGGCCTCATCGCTTTCGCTGCTTCTTCGGCGCAGGCCACCGCCCAGCAGTTCCTCGCCTGTGGGGAAGTGGAGGCCTTCTGCTTCGCAGATGGCATGGACTGCCCCTGTGGGAACGACTATGAGCTCGGAGGCTGCCTGAATCAGACGGGCGTCGGTGGGATTCTGTATGCCAATGGCTCGGGGACGGTGGATTCGGACTCGCTGGTCTTCACTGCGACGCAGCTACCGCCCCTTACCCCGACGCTCTTCATCGCCTCGCGGACGCCGGCGCGTTTCCCGTTCAACAACGGGCTGCTCTGCCTTGATCCCCAGGGGACGAAGATCCTGCGGCTCGGAGGGCCAGAGCTGACGGATGAGGGGGGGACGATCTCCCTCGGGCCCGGCGTAGTCACGTACATCAACAACGTGATCGGCCCTCCGGCCGGGGTGGTGGATCCGGGGTCGACCTGGTACTTCCAGGGCTACTACCGGGATCTGGACAACTGCAATGCGGCTGCGAACACGACGAACGCGATTCGGGTGCAGTTCGCGCCTCCGGTGCCTGCTACGGAGACCTGGATCGGCGGGCGCGTGTTCTACGACTACTCGAAGGGAGCCGTCTTCGACGTGGGGCTGCCCTTCGAGGTGCCGCTCCCCGGGTGGAAGATCGAATTGCAGGGGACGTCGGGCGTCAGCACGGTCTTCACGGACTCCCTGGGCCGCTACGAGTTCATCGTGCCCCGGGATGGGGCGCTCTATGACGTGGTCTCGATCGCGCCGCCGCCCGGCTACATCCCGCTTCCCGGCGGGACCCGGTTGGCCACCGGGCCCACGCAGGTGCAGGTCGTCGCGGACGTGCCGGAGTACTGCATCGATCTTGGACAACTCGTCTTCGAGAATCGACCGGACCTGGCGCGTGATGTCAGCTTCTGGATCTGCAACGAGGGGCAGGGCGATGACGACGACGACGACGACGACGGGGATGACGACGACGAGGACGACGAGGACGACGACGACGACGGCGAGAGTCTGTCGAGCGATGACGACGACGACGACGATGACGACGATGATGACGACGACGACGATGGCGATGACGACTGCCAGGAGGGGGGAGCCGGGAAGCTGCTCCTTCAGGAGTGCGACCCGATCTGGCGCCAGCTGATCAACGAGAGTTGCCTCAGGACGAACGTCACGAACCCGAACGGTGACGCGGGGACGATCTTCACGGTGTCGCTCACGGTGCCCTTCGAAGAGGCCTTTCAGCAGTTCGCCGAGTACCTGAACGGCCCCGTGAACGATGTCCTCGCCTACGAGCTCTCCAAGCGGTTCATCGTGACGCTGCTCAACGCTCGCTGCGGCGTTCTGCTGGAGACGGTCTACATCGATCGCAACAACGACGGCGTACTGGTGAACCTGGAGGACATGGTGACCCAGACGCGAGCCCTGCTCTGCGATCCGTGCTCCGCGAACACCGGACCCGGCGGCGATCCCGTCTGCCGCGCGCTCATCCTGCAGTGCCTCTCCGAGTGGTCGGGCATCAACAGCGACGGCGGCTCGATCTACACACGTTCGGACAGCAACGACACGTACGCGACGCCGTATTGACCGAGCCCTGTCGTGATCGGATGCGCGTGGCTTGGCCCGCGGCCGGTCACGGCGCGATAGGGCGCTCGCGCTGGCCACCGCGGCGCGGCGTTCCTCGCTACTCGAGGCGGCGCGCGATCAAGCGCGCGCCCATCGTGGCGCTCGTGAGTCCAGGCTCTGCGAACTGCCTCGTGGCAGCGCGGAAGGGAGGGCCGATCGTCCAGCGCCAGCAGCCACCTCGGATCCGGGTCGATAGCTGAGCCTCTGCGCTCAGCTGAAAGCGGTCCCGGGTCCACTCGCGCCGGTGGCCGGCGAGGTCGAGGACCCCGAATGGCGATTCGTCGCGCGGCTCGAGTCCGCTCGGCGCGTCGAACAAGGGCTGGATGCGGGAGTTGTGCGACACGGTGGCCGAGTAGTCGAAGCGGTCGCCCCAGGGGAAGTAGCGTCCATCGACGCCGCGCGCCGCCTTCTCCCACTCCAGCTCGCTCGGGAGCTCGAAGATCCACGGTTCACCGGCCTCGAGGGACCTGGCATTGCGCCACTCCAGATAGGCCTGCAGGTCGTCGTGGGAGATGCCCATCACCGGCGCCTCGGGACCGCCCAGGTTCTCGCGCGGCATCGGGACGCCCTCTTCACGAGGGAGGTACAGGGATCCCCCTGCCCGCCGGATGCGCTCCGCGACCTCCGGGGCGTCGACGAACTCGAACCACTCCCTGTTCGAGAGCTCGCGGCGTCCGATGTAGAACTCCTCCACGAACTCGATGCGCGCCGGGCCGGCCTCGACAGCATCCGCGTCTCCGCCGACCTCGAAGGTGCCGGCCGGGATCCTCACGAATCCAGGGGGGCACGAGCCGGCCGCTTCGAGCTCGACTCGAGCATCGAGGGCGCCCAGGCGGGGGAGGCGGATGGGCTGGCGCACCGGGTCGTGACCGCTCGCCTCGGCGACGAGCAGGTAGCTTCCGGGCTCGAGCTCGAGTGGCGCTCCTGCGTGCACGGTGTTCTCGGCCGATCGGATCAGCGGGTAGGCGGTGACCGTGGCGCGCAGGCCGGAGGGTTCGCCTGCGGCGAGCGACAGGGTGCGCTCCGCGCCCTCGTGCAGGACCTGAATCTCGAGCGGTTGCTGCGCGCCGGTCGTGAGCAGCTCGACCGCGCTGCGAGGCGCGAGCGAGGCGGCGTTGCACTCGAGCAGCGCCTCCGCATCGGTGAGGACGAGCTGGTCCAGACGGAGCCGGCGCGCCCCGAGAGCGGCCCTCCAATCGGATCGGTCCCGGACCTCCATGCCGTTCATCTCGGCGACCCGGAGGGGCAGGTCGGCCTCCTCGAAGCCGACGACCTGCTCCAGGAACAGGCCCTCCGCAGCGGGCAGGCCGTCGAGGCGCAGGACGAGATCGCCGGGGGCGAGGCCGGCTCGCTCCGCGGGCGAGTCGGGCTCCACGGCCTCGATCACGAGGCAGGGGTCCCCGGGGGCGAAGCCATCGATCCACTCGCCCTCGCGCGATCGGCCGACGCCGGTGGTCGGCACGGGAACGAGTCGCGGCACGTCCATGCCGGGGCGCAGGTCTTCGTAGGCCTCGTACCGGAACAGGTGCAGCGTGGCATCGGCCGGGAGCGCCGTGATCGTCAGGGTCCCGTGACCGAGGAGCTCGGCCCGATGCACTCCTTCGACGTCGTAGCGTTCGACGGCGGCGCGATAGAGCGTTGCATGATCGTCGTCGCCCTCGGTGATCGCCTCGTTCCAGCGGCTGAGGTAGAAGCTCGCGAAGGCTGCGCGGTTCTCGGGACTCCCGCCCCACGGCGCCTCGAGCCGCGTGGCTCTCTCCAGCGCTTCCCGCGCTTGCTGCAGGAGGCGTTCGGCCTCCAAGGACGCGGAGCGCAGCTCGCGCTCGCGTGCGGCGTACTCGACGCGACCTCTGCGGGCCGCCGGCCGGTCGTACAGCGCGGAGAAGTCGGCGTCGAGTGCAGCTCGCTGCTCCACCATTCGGCTCCGCAGGTCCGAGTGGGCGAGCTGGCGGTCGACCGCTTCGGCGCGCGCTTCCGCCGCCGCGGCGCGGTCCTCGGCCTCGCGCGCCTCGCGCGCCAACCGGCTCCGCAGATCCTCGACGTCACGCGAGAGCTCGCGCGCCTGCGGGGAGTCCGGGTCGCGGTCGCGCACGCGAGTCAGCGCCTCCGTTGCGCGCGCGGGGTCCTCTTCGGCGATGGCCAGCTCTGCCGCGCGCAGCTCGTCGGCGATCTCCCCGCGCCGGTCGAGGTCCTGCTTGACGAGCAGGCCCGCGCCTGCGAACACGAACAGTGCCACGGCGCCGAGTCCGACCGTCGGCGCCGGGTTGCGGCGCATCCACTTGATGCTGCGCGTGGCGCGGCTCGCGGCCTTCGCCTTGATCGGCTCCAGGCGTCGTACCCGTCGCAGGTCCTCGGCCAGGGCTCGCGCGCTCTCGTAGCGTCGCGACCGCTCGCGGTCGATGGCGACCTCGACCACCGTCCCGAGGTCCCTCGGGAGCCGCGGGTTGTATTTCCGAGGGTTCGACGGCGCGCCCTGCAGGATGAGCTGGAAGAGCTGATCGAAGGTCTCGGCCTCGTAGGGGCGGCGGAGGCTCAGGCACTCGTAGAGCGTGACACCAAGGGCGTACACGTCGGTGCGCCGGTCGATCAGGTCGCGCTTGCCGACGATCTGCTCCCACGGCATGTAGGCGGGGGTGCCCATCACCTGGCCGCTCTGCGTCAGGGTGTGTCCGCTCGCTTCCCGGTCTCGGGCCAGCCCGAAGTCGAGGATCACCGGCTGGTCGTCCTCGGTGACCATGATGTTCGCCGGCTTGATGTCGCGGTGGACCAGCCCCGCTTCGTGCGCGGCGTGCAGGGCCTCGGCGACCCGCTCGAAGATCTTCAGCAGCTGGTGCAA
>Ga0316204_10011211_pt1 | contig 11300 bp, 8 predicted proteins | sample 6monrhotite_MG_2_FD_205661 | JGI IMG/M metagenome (GOLD analysis project Ga0316204, IMG submission 205661) | Microbial mat bacterial communities from mineral coupon in-situ incubated in ocean water Damariscotta River, Maine, United States -... | ecosystem: Environmental > Aquatic > Marine >...
AGGCGGCATCCCAATAAATCGGACCTTCGCAGAGCTCCATCACGTAAAACATTGAGCCTATGATTTCTGGGTCTTCACATAAATGAAAAACCTTTGGCACAGGCACATTAGATGCAGCTAAGGCTTGGTAAACTCGGTATTCGCGATCGACTGCGTGGGCCGACTTCAACAGCTTCCCGGGTGGCTGTCGACGTAATACATAATTACCCGAAGTCGCCTCAATTTTAAAGGTTGGGTTTGATTGTCCCCCACTAAATTTTGTGGCCGTTAAAGGGCCTTCAAATTCTTCGATATGCGCTGACAAATAATCGGCGAGTAAACGCTCATCAAGGCCATCTACTTGGTTTGTCATAATCTTTTCCTTAGCGTCTTAATTTCATTAAAGCCATTGCAGAATACCCCGAAGCAACGCCTCTGCCAAGCTGCATCATGTGCACTTGATCTGGGCCATCAGCTAAACGAATGGTTCTCGCCATCTGGTAGGCTTGCGCCAAGAACGTATCTTGACTAAGACCCGCCGCACCGTGTATTTGAATAGCACGATCTATCACTGTGCAAGCCATTTGAGGCGCAACAACTTTGATCATTGAAATCAGCTCTTTTGCGCCTTTATTACCCAAGCGATCCATCCTATCGGCCGCTTTTAGCGTGAGCAAACGTGCCTGTTCAATTTCACAATAAGACTTGGCAATATCTTCTCTCACTGACCCTTGCTTACTCATTGGGTACCCGAACACAATACGTTGTTCTGCGCGAACTGACATCATTTCAAGCGCGCGTTGTGCCGCGCCAACTAATCGCATGCAATGGTGAATTCTGCCTGGGCCTAAACGACCTTGAGCGATTTCAAAACCACGACCTTCGCCAAGAATAATGTTTTCAACCGGTACGCGGACATTTTCAAATAAAATTTCAGCATGCCCTTCGGGGGCATCATCATTTCCAAAGACTTTCATGGGCCGTACTATTTTAACGCCGGGTGTATTAATGGGCACTAAAACCTGTGATTGTTGTAGGTGTCGGTTTTCGTTATTGGGATCGGTCTTACCCATCACGATAAGAATTTTACAGCGAGGATCACAGGCGCCCGAGATATACCACTTTCGACCATTGATCACATAGTCATCGCCATCACGCACTATGCTGGTTTGAATATTGGTTGCATCAGAAGATGCCACATCAGGCTCTGTCATGGCAAAAGCAGAACGTATTTCACCCGCCAACAATGGCTTTAACCATTTGTCTTTTTGCGCTTCGCTACCGTAACGAACTAACACTTCCATATTACCCGTATCAGGGGCACTGCAATTGAATAGCTCAGAAGCAAAACGGGTTTTCCCCATAATCTCTGCTAACGGCGCATATTCCAAATTTGTTAAACCATAACCGTCTTCACTTTCGGGTAAGAATAAATTCCACAAACCTTGAGATTTTGCTAAGGCCTTTAATTCTTCTATCTGAGGGGGGATAGCCCAGCGATCTTCACCGTTTTCAATGGCTTCATTGATCTCATTTTCAATGGGATAAAGATGTGTGTCGAGAAATGCTTGAACCTCTTTGATGAGGCCTTTTACTTTATCCGAATATTCAAAATTCATAGCTGCTTTCCTATTCCAGTCAATCTAAAGATTTATTCGATGGCAAGATTATAAACAGCAGCCAAAGTATCATTGAAGTTTATTTTACTTATTGAACTTAATTAATTTCAGTAATAGTATGTCTTCAAAATTAATCACAGTTTTTAAAAATACAATCACTGAATTTAAACGAGAGAAAACAGATGAAACTTAGCAAAATAGATCTTAATTTATTTATTGTTTTCGATGTCATCTACCGCGAACGAAATCTCACCAAAGCCGCTGAAGTGTTACATATCACGCAACCAGCCGTCAGCAACTCACTGAATCGATTGCGGAATTCTTTTGATGACCGACTGTTTGTTAGGCAGTCAGGAAATATGATTCCCACGCCTATGGCAGAAAGCATTGTAGATCGAGTTCGCCTAGCTCTATCAACACTAGAAAGCAGCCTGAGGCTACGCGACGATTTTAATGCAGCAACCTCAAAGAAAAAATTTTCCTTTGCCATGAATGACACCTCAGAATCTTATTTATTACCACTCTTAATGACGCATTTACAAGAACACGCACCAAATATGTCAATTGAAAGTTTCTCTGTACCTCGGCATGAACTGGCTCATGAATTTGCAGCAGGCCAACTTGATTTTGCCCTAGATGTACCACTCGTGAATGAACCCCAACTCACCAATGAACCTTTAGCGCAAGATCGTTACGTATGTGTCGCTAAAAAGAATCACCCGAAACTCAATGGCAGTTTATCGCTAGAACAGTATTTATCTTTATCTCACATCCACGTTTCTAGTCGCCGAAAAGGACAAGGCTATATTGATTTACACTTGAATAAACTTGGCCTACACCGAAAAATTTTACTCAAGGTGCAACACTCAAGAGCCGCACCGCCTATTGCGGCCAAAACCGAAATGTTGCTGACTATCCCAGAAACATTAGCTTATGAAGATAACTTGCAAGTGTTCGACCTACCTTTTGAATTACCTAAATTAGACTGGCATCTATATTGGTCATCTAACTACAGCAATGACAATGCTCACAAGTGGATGAAACAGGTTATTTTTGATATTTTTAATCAGGCCAAAGAGTGTTGATGCACTTGGGAATTGGAACATCAATATTGAATAATTAATCAAATCAATGCGTTCGATTATGCGCTCAAGAACCTACCTGTATTGAAAGTTAACAGGACAATTTCAACTAACTCAAATAATGCGTTTGCGTGAGTTTTTCAGAGAGCTGCCATAGCTTCGCGGCATTACTTTCATTTTTAGACGCACGATTAGACCCGACTACTTTTGGCTTACCACGCGCTTGCTGAAACCCACTTGGGCCAACGTACTCCCCACCCCTGAGAGCTTCATTCAATGCGGCAAATAATGTCGGCTCGGCGCCTGCCGCCGCATTTTGACACACCAAAGGAGAAAGCCATTGCATTATTTTAGGCATGTGCTGAGTCAGGTTGGACTGAGACACACCAGGATGTGCCGCGACTGATATGACTTGATTACCATTTTTTGTTAAGCGTTTTTGTAATTCATAAGCATACATCAAACATGCCAGTTTACTTTGTCCGTACGCCTTTCTGGCACTATATTTTTTGCTGAAATTAATATCATCAAATTGAATGTCAGACCAATCGTGAGCTAAACTCGCCAACGATACAATTCTTGATTTATCGGTTTTCTCGAGTATTGGTAAAAGCAAGCCAGTCAATACAAAATGACCGAGATAATTTGCACCCAACTGACTTTCAAAACCATCTTCAGTCAGGCTAAAAGGGGGCATCATAATGCCGGCATTATTAATCAACAGATCTAAGCGTTCATAGCTTGCTAGATAGCTTTCTACAAATTTTCTAACAGAAGCTAATCGGCTCAAGTCTATTTCCATGCAACGCACTTTCGCGTTTGGGTAGCGAGAGGTAATATCAGATTTGGCAACCTCAGCTTTATCAAGATTACGGCATGCAAGAACAATCTCAGCACCCTTGCCGGCTAGAGCCAATGCGGTTTCATAACCTAAACCAATATTTGCACCGGTGATAATGGCGACTCGTCCGTTCTGTGAAGCCTCTTCTTTAATATTCCAAGTCATAATTTTTCCTATAACAACTTTGTTTTAGCAGCCATTTTTTATCAGACGACATGTTTTATCCGATAACATGTTGTCTAACTATTTGCCTGGCTATTTGTCCAACTATTTACCCGACTATGCTTTACCCGACATAAAAGACTGTAGTGCTTCACCCATTTTTTTATGCACGATGTTAATCGCTTTTAAAGGACGGAGCATTACTTTGAAATCGGTAATTTTATTATCCTCATTCCAATAAATCATATCGACACCGTTGACGAAAATGCCCTCTATCTCAGTTTCAAACTCCAACATAGCAAAGCCTTCGTCATACACTTCACGCACATACTTAAATTTATCGTTACCAATGATCATAGCCGCACCCGTTAAGTACATTTTGGTGATCGACTTGCCTTCTTGTACAGTATGAACAACGGGCGAATGCATTCGCGCATCATCGGCTAGTATTTCATCTAATAATTTGATGTTTTTGGTTGTAACAAGTTCATGCCATTTTTTTATTACTGGTGGAATCACGGGGCTAGCCTCTTTAATGTTTATATTTATCTACGACTGACTAAAATTAATTTGTAGGGATGAGAGTATCACCAAAATTAGAGCGAAGTAAAAATACAGTGAATATATCCTCTTATGATACGAACCCTAAAATGACTCTGTGTTTTTTGATATTGTTAATTCAGGAAAGCCAAGAAAGCACCAAACCCAGTTTATAAAATCATAAATAAGCAACATTAAAAGAGCCTTAAAAATGAAAAGAGTGTATGCCCACGACAATTATTTCTTCGTTTTCAACATACGTAACATTCTCGAAAATAATGGCATACGTTGTGAGGTTCGTAATGACATCATGTCCTCCGCTGCGGGCGAAGTTCCTCCGATCGAAGTATGGCCTGAGGTCTGGGTGCTGCATGAAGCCGATTATGAAATTGCAGAGCAATTGATTAAGGAAAACCTTATTGGCGATCCAGCAGCCACTTCATGGTTTTGTCAAAAATGCGGTGAAACCAATGCTCCTGCCTTTGAGCTTTGTTGGAAGTGTGGCGAGGAAGCAACATGAGCCATTCCTCAGATAAATACTGACTATAACAACCATAATTAAGAATGATTGTTAACTTTTGAGCCTAACTCGCGTAGAATATATGCGCGTAAAACGAGTGTGGTCTACACTTTATGTCTGGTCATACTCTGGTCATATAAAGACGAATTTCGGCCACTCGCTTTCTCCAGTGCAAACACGCTGGATACATACTGATGAGGATCAAATAGTGCTAGAAGCCTATCGCGCACACGTCGCTGAACGTGCAGAACAAAACATACCTGCTAAAGCCTTAACAGCAGAGCAAACAGCAAGCTTAGTTGAGCTACTTAAAGCGCCACCCACGGGTGAAGAAGCTTTTTTGTTAGATCTCATTGAAAACCGTATTCCACCAGGTGTTGACGAAGCCGCTTATGTTAAAGCAGCCTTCCTTACTGCATTGATCAAAGATGAAACAACTTCTCCAATAATCAATAAAGAGAAAGCAGTTGAGCTACTAGGTAACATGCACGGCGGTTATAACATTTCCACGCTAGTTGAATTGCTTGATTCTCCACAGCTTGGTGAGTTAGCGGGCGAAGAGTTAAAAACAACACTTTTAGTGTTTGATGCATTTAACGACATTAAAGACAAAATGGATGCGGGTAATGCAGTTGCCAAATCTGTGATGGAATCTTGGGCAAATGCGGAATGGTTCACCAAAAAAGATAAAGTCGCTGAAAGCATCAAAATGGCTATTTTTAAGGTGACAGGCGAAATTAATACAGATGACCTTTCACCGGCTCCAGATGCATGGTCACGCCCCGACATCCCACTACATGCGCGCGCTGCATTCAAGATGACACGTGACGGTCTAACGCCAGAAGAACATGGCGTAATAGGTCCAATGAAACAAATTGAAGACCTCAAAGCAAAAGGTATTCCTGTTGCGTTTATCGGCGATGTTGTGGGTACGGGCTCTTCACGTAAATCTGCGACTAACTCTGTGCTTTGGTTCTTCGGTGAAGATATGCCTGGCGTACCTAACAAACGTACCGGTGGTGTATGTTTCGGCTCTAAAGTGGCGCCAATTTTCTTCAATACGATGGAAGATGCTGGTGCGCTTGTATTTGAAGCGCCCGTTGACAATATTAACATGGGCGATGTTGTTGAAATTCGTCCTTACGATAGAAAAATTCTTAATGAAGCCGGTGAAACGATTTCAGAAATCTCAATCAAATCTGATGTTATTTTTGATGAAGTCCAAGCAGGCGGCCGTATTAACCTCATTATTGGCCGTGGCCTAACCACTAAGGCTCGTGAAGCATTAGGTCTTGGAACAACTGATATATTCCGTCTACCTGTTGACCCTGCTGCAAGTAACAAAGGTTTTTCACTTGCTCAGAAAATGGTTGGACGCGCTTGTGGTCTTGCTGAAGGCCAAGGTGTACGACCAGGCACTTATTGTGAACCCAAGATGACGACTGTTGGATCACAAGATACCACTGGCCCAATGACACGTGATGAATTAAAAGACCTTGCTTGCTTGGGCTTTCAAGCTGATTTAGTGATGCAGTCTTTCTGCCACACGGCTGCTTACCCTAAACCCGTTGATGTTGAAATGCAGCATACAATGCCTGACTTCATCAGAACCCGTGGCGGTGTTTCGCTTCGCCCTGGTGACGGCATCATCCATTCTTGGTTAAACCGTATGCTACTTCCCGACACTGTTGGAACAGGGGGTGATTCACATACACGTTTCCCCATGGGTATTTCTTTCCCAGCAGGTTCTGGTTTAGTCGCTTTCGCAGCTGCAACAGGCGTTATGCCGCTTGATATGCCTGAATCAATTCTGGTTCGTTTTAAAGGTGAAATGCAACCCGGCATCACTTTACGTGATCTTGTTCATGCGATTCCTTACTACGGCATAAAACAGGGTCTATTGACCGTTGAGAAAGCCGGCAAGATCAACGAATTCTCTGGCCGTGTATTAGAAATTGAAGGTCTGAACAATTTAACGGTTGAGCAAGCATTCGAACTTTCTGATGCATCCGCTGAGCGTTCTGCAGCAGGTTGCTCTATCAAGTTGCCTGAAGAGGTTGTCACTGAGTACTTAAATTCTAACATTACCATGCTACGCTGGATGATTGCAGAGGGTTATGGCGACCCACGCACACTTGAGCGTCGAGCAAAGTCTATGGAAGCTTGGTTAGCTAACCCTACACTTCTTGAAGCAGATGCTGACGCTGAATATAAGCATATTATCGATATCGATTTGGCGGATATCAACGAGCCTATCGTTTGCTGCCCTAACGACCCCGATGATGCAAAATTGCTTTCTGACGTGGCAGGTACGGCTATCGATGAGGTGTTTGTTGGTTCATGTATGACGAACATTGGCCACTTCCGAGCAGCAAGTAAGTTACTCGCGGCAAATAAAGAACCTTTGAAAACGCGCTTCTGGATGACACCACCGACCAAGATGGATGCTGCTCAGTTAGTTGAAGAGGGGCATTACAATACATTTGGTACTGCCGGTGTTCGTACAGAGGTGCCTGGCTGCTCACTTTGCATGGGAAATCAAGCACGTGTAAACAAGGGCTCTACGGTTCTATCAACGTCTACACGAAACTTCCCCAACCGTTTAGGTGATGGCGCAAATGTGTATCTAACGTCTGCTGAGTTAGCTTCTGTAGGCGCAATCATGGGCAAAATTCCATCCCCTGCAGAATATTTAGCGGCTGTTAAGCAATTAGAAGGCAGCAAAGCTGAAGTTTATAAATATTTAAACTTCGATAAAATGCCTGAGTATACGAAAAAAGCAGCAGAAGCGACTGTTGAGTAATTTTTTAGTAAAGGTAATTTGAACTAAATTTCCTTTACTTGATCTTAGAAACCCAAGCTACCACACTCTTGAGTGATAGTAGCTTGGGTTTTTTTATATTCCAAAAGATAAGACACACAAAGAGATTTTCAAGGTAAACTAGATTAAAAATTAAGACCTGTTACACCACAGAGGCCAAAGAGGTGCTCTCTGCGGTGTAAATATTATTTTACTCGCACCTATAGGTTAAATATGGATATCAAAAAAATACTGCTTTTTGCAGTCATTTTTGCCTTAATCGGCAGTTTTTTCGCTTTCGATTTATATCAATACTTCAGTTTGGAATACTTTAAATCCCAGCAACAAGCCATTGGCAATTACTACCAGCAAAACCCTTTTGCAAGCGCTGGAATATTCTTAGGCGTGTATATCCTAGTGACCGCTTTATCGCTCCCTGGTGCCGCAGTTATGACCTTGGCAGGGGGGGCTATTTTTGGTTTACTCGAGGGGACGATATTGGTTTCTTTCGCGAGTTCAATCGGGGCAACTTTAGCATTTTTAGTTTCTCGAACGTTATTGCGCGAGATGGTGCAAAAGAAATTTTCAGACTCCCTCAAATCAATCAATAATGGAATCAAAAAAGAAGGTGCTTTTTACCTTTTTGGCCTTCGGCTGGTCCCTATCTTCCCTTTTTTCGTCATCAACTTAGTGATGGGTTTAACGCCTTTCAAAACTCGCCAGTTCTTTTTAGTCAGCCAACTAGGCATGCTGCCCGGCACACTGGTATTTGTATATGCAGGAACACAGATAGCACAAATTGATTCGCTGTCAGGTATTTTATCGCCCGGCTTATTATTCTCTTTTGTGTTATTGGGAACATTTCCCCTTATCGCCAAAAGAATTATGGAGCAACTTCAAGCACAAAAAGTATTCGCAGGGTTTGATAAACCCAAAAAATTTGACACCAACATGGTTGTCATTGGTGCAGGCTCAGCGGGTTTGGTAACTGCGTTAATTGCTTCCGCGACGAAAGCCAAGGTCTCTTTAATTGAACGCCATAAAATGGGCGGCGACTGTTTAAATACAGGTTGCGTACCCAGCAAAGCTTTAATTCGCTCAGCTAAGATGGCTAATTATTATCGTCGTGCAGAAGAATATGGTTTGTCGATCGGTGATTCTAAAAAAGATATTAAAGTAAATTTTGAAGCGGTCATGGAACGAATTCAAAATGTCATTGCAACGGTTGCTCCCCATGATTCGGTCGAACGCTTTACTGAATTTGGTGTCGATTGCATCAGCGGCGAAGCTGAAATAATTGACCCGTTTAGAGTCAAAGTGAATGGCAAAATCATTACCACCCGAAATATTGTTATTTCTACCGGTGCTCGACCTTTTGTTCCGCCAATAAAAGGGGTTGAGGAAACTGGTTATTTCACTTCAGACACGATTTGGGAGCTTAGAAAACAACCCAAACAAATGCTAGTCATTGGCGGTGGCCCCATCGGCTGCGAATTGGTACAAAGTTTTCAGCGTTTGGATGTACCCGTCACACAACTGGTGCGTTCAAAGCGTATTATGCCGCGAGAAGATGAAGATGCAGCAAATGAAGTACAGCACAAATTTGTAGATGAAGGCGTGGATTTACGTCTAGGTTACACACCGGTTGAGTTTATTAAACGCGGCGAACAACAAGTACTTATTTGCAAGAATCAACGTAATGAAACTAGAGAAATTGAATTTGATGTACTTTTATTAGCCGTTGGTCGTCGCCCTAATGTCGAAGGTTTTGGCCTTGAAAATCTAGATATTCCAATAAATACCAATGGTACCATTCAGGTTAACGATTACCTTCAAACACGTTTCCCAAATATTTATGCCTGTGGTGATGTTGCTGGCCCTTACCAGCTCACTCACACTGCCTCGCATCAAGCTTGGTACACTGCGGTGAATGGTTTATTCGGAATGTTCAAAAAATTCAAAGTAGATTATAGGGTCATCCCTTGGGCCACCTTTACGGACCCAGAAGTCGCACGCGTTGGCTTAAATGAACAAGAAGCACTTGCTCAACATATTGACTATGAAGTGAGCCATTATGAAATAGATGATTTAGATCGAGCCATTGCTGATGGTGAGGCACATGGGTTCATAAAGGTGCTAACGGTTCCAGGCAAAGATAAAATCCTTGGGGTAACCATCGTTGGCCATCATTCTGGCGATATTATTGTTGAATACGTGACAGCCATGAAACATGGCTTGGGGCTAAACAAAATAATGAGCACAATCCATATCTATCCAACGTTAACTGAAACGAATAAATTTGTAGCTGGAAACTGGAAGCGTAATCATGCACCCGAAAAGATTATGGCATTCCTACCAAAATTCCATAAATGGATGCGAGGTGGATAGAAATAATTCATCACATTTAAAACAGTAAACTAATTTCACTCTCGATGTCAGACTGAACACTATCAAGTGACTGTGTGGCATCGATAATTTTAAATCTGTTAGGTTCTACTTTTGCACGCTGTAGATAATTTTCTCTGACGCGATTAAAAAACTCGACTTCCTCTTCTTCAAACCTATCTAACTTTCCTCTATTGCGAGCACGTGACATCCCGACTTCTATTGGGGCATCCAATAACAAGGTTAAGTTTGGGCGCACATCGCCTTGAACAAAATTTTCAAGCAATGCGACTTTTTCACTCGGTACACCACGCCCCCCCGATTGATAGGCATATGTAGCATCGGTAAAGCGATCTGAAATAACCCAAATACCCTGCTCTAATGCAGGCAGTATTTTTTGATGTAAATGCTGAGCACGCGCAGCAAACATCAACAACAATTCTGTTTCGGAAACGAATTCTTCTTCACGTGTGGCAATTAAAACTTCTCGAATTTCTTCAGCTAACGGAGTGCCACCCGGTTCACGGGTAACTATACACTTTACGTTGTGCGCTGATATCAAGCCTTTTATAAACTCTATATTGGTTGACTTTCCTACACCTTCGCCACCTTCAACAGTGATGAACAGACCTCGCTTCATTGAGCACCTTTTATCAATTGAGAATTAGTTGCTTGATCAGACAAGCTTTCTTTAAAAGACACACTTGCTTGTGAAGGCTGAATGGATTGCGTCGACCTATAATCTTTGCGCCGTTTTAATTGATACTTACGAACCGCTTCATTGTGCGCTTGAATTGTCGATGAAAAAGAGTGTGAACCATCCCCTTTAGCCACAAAATACAAAGAATCACCGTTCGCTGGATGCAAAGCTGCATGAATTGCACTTTGCCCAACTATCGCAATGGGTGTTGGCGGCAAACCCATGATCCGATAAGTATTATAAGGCGTGAACTGCTTAAGATGAATTCGTTTTAAATTACCTTTATAAGCATCCCCTAAACCATAGATAACGGTGGGGTCAGTTTGTAAACGCATTTTTTTCTCTAATCGACGTGTAAAAACACCTGCAATTTTACTTCGTTCTTCCGGTGCACCGGTTTCTTTTTCTACAATAGAAGCTAGGATTAAGGCTTCATAAGCTGATTTAAGGGGAATACCTTGTTGCCTTTGAGACCACTCAATATTTAGAATTTCTTCTAGTTTTTTGTGCGCTCTTTCCAGTATAGAGATATCCGTATCACCCTTCACGAAGGTGTAAGTATCAGGATAAAACTGCCCTTCCAAATTATTTATAGGCGGATCAAAAGCAAGCATCTCAATTATTTCTTGGTCGCTTTTATCTTTTAGTAAAAATTGCAGTTTAGATTGTGCT
>Ga0316204_10011212_pt1 | contig 11300 bp, 12 predicted proteins | sample 6monrhotite_MG_2_FD_205661 | JGI IMG/M metagenome (GOLD analysis project Ga0316204, IMG submission 205661) | Microbial mat bacterial communities from mineral coupon in-situ incubated in ocean water Damariscotta River, Maine, United States -... | ecosystem: Environmental > Aquatic > Marine >...
AGAGGGACATACGGAGTATATCAGTCTTAAGGAGATGGTCGAGATCGCCCAAGAAGTCGGTGGAGTGGGACATCATTTCAAATATATCCAGTCACCGTACAATATCGTAAAGACTCAGGCCTACAACTATACAAACCAGAAGGGTCCTGACGGGAAGTATTATACGCTGATGCAGATGATCCACGGTTATAACCTTAAGATGGTTGCTTCCTCCTCGTTACTTCAAATGAACCTGTTTAAAGGCAAATTTGATGAGGGTATCTCCAAGGCATTGGGTACCTCAGAGCTAACGGACGTTGCTTCTGCCTTACAGTTTGCCCGCATGGGAAATGTCGTGAGTGCACTTTTTGGAGCGATCGATCCTGCTCATGTCGAAGATAATCTTTTGCTTGCTTATGTCCCCAATGCAAGCCGGGAAGGTATGGACCGGATTTACGGGGTTAAAGATGCTATATGACGTCATTGTCGTCGGTTCGGGAATATCAGGACTTTTTTCTGCTTTGTATGCCAAAAGAGCAGGCTTCAATGTCGCTATCTTAAGTAAGTCAAACCCATTTCGTTCTAACTCGGCAGTCGCATCGGGCGGTATCAATGCGGTGATCAACCTTGAGTCCTATGACTCTATCCAAGGGCATATTGATGACACCATCGAAGGCTCCGACGGCCTCTCGCATGAATACAACGTCAAAAAGATGTGTGAGGAAGCACCTGAGATCATCGAAGAGCTTCGCCAGATGGGGGTTGGTTTTGATGAGGACGGTGAGGGAAATATCCAGCAGCGTCCCTTCGGGGGAACGAAGGCAGAACGCACCTGCTACATTGCGGACAGGACAGGTGCATCCATCGTGCAGACCCTTCTTGTGCAGTGCCGCAATGAAGGTGTCCATATCCTTGCCAATCACAAGTTCTTAAATATCACCCAATACAAGGGAAGACTCTCTGGTGTTACGGTGCTCAGACGACATAACTCGCAGGTCATTGCCTTTGCCTGTAAGTCCCTCGTCCTGGCCGGAGGAGGCTTCGCGGGTATCTTTAGAGGACACAGTACCAACTCTCAGGAGAGCTCAGGCGACGTGATAGCTGCGGCACTGCGGGCAAAGATGAGACTGAGCAATATGGAGTTTGTCCAGTTTCATCCGACGACTTTGGCCCATAACGGGGCACTTGTCAGCGAGGCAGCCAGAGGGGAAGGTGCCTATCTTGTAGATGAGAACGGCACACGTTTTACGCAGGAGCTTCTTACCCGGGATAAGCTCTCAAGAGCCATATTGGAGCATATTAAAGAAGGCCACAAGGTCTATCTTGACCTGCGCCATCTGGGTGAAGAGTTTATAGACAAGAAGCTTCCCTCTACGCGAAAGACAGCGCTCAGTGCTGCCGGTGTGGATATCACAAAAGAGCTTTTGCAGATAGAACCTTCGGCACATTACACCATAGGCGGTATCTGGACGCGTGAGGATACCTCTACGGATATGCCAGGTGTCTTTGCCTGCGGTGAATGTGCAGTAACCGGTGTGCACGGTGCTAACCGTCTGGGCGGGAACTCCCTGCTAGAAGGGGCGTATTTTGGCCGTCTGGCGGGCAGAGAAGCTGCACGAACAGCTTCGAAAAAAGAGTTTCAGCCCATTGACTATGCTTATGTGGAAAAAGAGTGGCGGCGTGTGGAGGTGACCCTTGAGGGCGAGAGCAAGTTCAATATCAATGCCTTGCGCAAGAACCTGGGCGAGAACTTGTTTAAAAATGCAGGTGTCTTCAGAAACAAGGACTCGTTGTCGCAAGCTTTGGACTATATACATTACCTGATGGGACTGCAGTATGGTCTGCATTGTGTGAACAAAGAGCTGAACAATAATGTCGAACTGGCTTCCATCATCGAGTTTAAAAATGCGTTGCTGATAGCAGAGGCGATGTGTGTCTCTGCGCTGGAACGAAGGGAGAGCAGGGGTGTACACTACAGAGATGACTATCCGGACAAGTGCAACGGATATTTTAATGCGGCCTCTTCCGTACGGCAGTTGGGTCCTGAACTTTTGGAAGTCAGTTTTTCCAATGCTATCGGCAACAATGTCTGGTACAAGATCAAAAAGATGCTCCATCTTGGATAGCGGTCCAAGTCAACTAAACAAAAAGGAAAAACAATGGCAAAAGTGATGTTACGCGTAAATGATGAGGGAAAGACACTCTTTTATATAGCAAAACGGGATATGGAAGAGATCATAGTGGACATAGAATTCGACAGTGATGAGAAATGGGGTGGAAATGTAAACCTGACCAACGGTGATGTCTGGTTTATAGAACCTCAAAAAAAGACCCTGCCTGACGAAGTCGTCGCGAAGATAGTCTCCCGAGGCGATGACTAGATAGCGCTGGCATATCGAAGTCGCCTTCGATATGCTAGAGACCGTAAAACAAAGCAATTGATGGCTTTGAATAATAAAACATCTGCATAATCACTCCTTCTTAAGATTTACTCTATTTTATTGCATGTTATGTTCTAGGTATTATCACAGGTCTATCTCATACTTTCGTATCTTATAGCCGATCTGACGTGCACTCATCCCCAGTTGGGCAGCGGCCTTGGTCTGTATGCCTCTGTTGTCGATGAGGGCCTGGATGATAGACTCTTTTTCCATCTCCTGCAGGCTTGATTTGGTCAGCATCGGTGTGCCGGCATGGGGCACGTTTCCGCTCTGTTCCTGCACAACCGGGGCAGGGACAGGTTCTTCTTGTGCATACATCTTCTGATAGTTAAACGGCAGGACATGGTTAAGCATCTGCGGGAGTATCTCTCCGTCAGGACAGATAAGGACCACACGCTCCATGGTGTTTTGCAGTTCGCGTATGTTTCCCGGCCATGGATAGTCAAGCAGTACCTCCAGAGCAGCTTTTGAGAAATGCATCTTCTTTCTGTGCTCTTTCATAAACTTCTGAAGGTAATGCTCGATGAGCAGTTTGACATCTTCAAAACGTTCCCTGAGCGGAGGTAAATAGACCGGTATGACGTTTAGACGGTAATAAAGATCCTCTCTGAATTCCCCGTCTTGGACCATCTTCTCCAGATTTCTGTTGGTAGCTGCAACGAGTCTGACATTGGTCTTGACCGTCTTAGAACCGCCGACACGCTCGAAGGACTGTTCCTGAAGGATACGAAGCAGTTTGACCTGAAGCGAGGGTGTGATGTCACCGATCTCATCCAAGAAGAGTGTGCCTCCGTCTGCAAGCTCAAAACGTCCCTTGCGCATCTCCTTGGCATCGGTAAAGGCGCCTTTCTCATGTCCGAAGAGCTCACTTTCCAGAAGGGTCTCGCTGATAGCAGCACAGTTGAGTTTGATCAGCGGACCGTTCTTGCGGTTGGAAAGGTTATGTACGGCAGTAGCGATGAGTTCCTTACCCGTACCCGTCTCACCGCGAACCAAGATCGTAGCATCTGAAGGTGAAACGGTCTCAAGCATGTTAAATATCTGACGCATCTTTGTGCTCTTTCCTATGATACTCTCAAACTTGTATTCACTTAGGGATTGCTCTTTGTAGTAGGTCTTAAGCTCTGTAAGCTCCTCTTTTTCTTTGGTGAACTTTTGCAGTCTTGCCAGTGTTCCGCCGAAAAGAGAACCGACGATAGTCAGCATACGTACGATATCGTCAAAGTTCAAGACGGAGTCTTTTTCGATGTTGGCCGATATCACTCCGATGACCCCATCGTCTTGCAAGATAGGCACAGCGACGTAAGATATTGATTTGGCATTGACCGAACCTATCTTATTGAGGTAGTTGATATTGTTATGGATGTTCTCGATGACGACCGGTTCGGCACTCTGCGCTGCCAGACCCGTTGCACCTTCACCCAGCTTGTACATCGCCATACGGCGCTGTTGTGGAGTAAGGTCTATGGAAGCTTTCAGCTCTAAGGTGAGTCCGTCATCATTTAACATAAACAGGGTGCAGCGTTCCAAATAGGAGTTGCGTTTTAAAAGCCGCATAGCTTGTTCTATCGTATCCGTGACTTCTGCCGTACTTGCGAGCATAACAGCGATCTCGTAAAGCAGGGTGATCTCATGATAGGCAAAGGTCAATGCACAGCTCTTGCACTCTTCATTATCGGGAATATTTAATGTTTCATACATGTTAAAATCCTATAAATACATATTATATACAAAATAATGACAAAATATAGATACTTTTTTGTATAAAAAATAACCACAAAACCCTTGATTTTTAGAATAATAAATGCATATAGATACGAAAATCATAGATAAGGTAGATTATGCAAATCACAGTACACGGAACCCCTACAGAGCTTTTGGGCAAAGATCTCAAGATCGGCGGCGAAGCACCGGCAGCAAGGATAACTAAGCTTGACGGTAGTAAGAACGTCATAGGAATGATAGCACCGACGGCTCAGCTGCTTATTGCCATACCTTCGTTAAAGACTGAAGTCTGCTCTTTGGGTGCTAAAAAGTTTAATGATCTTTTGGGGGAGTATAAAAAACTCTCTGCTGTTATGGTAACGACGGATGACATTGACTTTGTAAAAGAGTTCGCTGAGAAAGAGGGTATTTCCAATGCGGAGCTGGTCATCGATGCAGATAAAAACTTTGCCAAGAAGTATGGACTTTTGATCTCAGAGGGAAAACTGAAAGACAGACTGGCCAGAGCCGTTTTCGTCATCGATAGAGACGGTCTGCTTACCTATAAGGAAGTCGTACCGGAGATTGTAGATGAAGTGGATTATGATGCTTGTATCGCTGCTGTGGATACGGCGGCAAATGAGATCAAAAAAGGGCACACCCACGAAGAGTGGATGGGCGTATAAGAGGAGTTTCAGATGGCGGAGCTTTATATCCAATGGTTAAAGAGACACGGTTTTGATGTGAATGACCTTGAGTCCAGGGGATTCAATGGAAACACCCCCTTGCTTCAAGCTGCCCTTGAAGGCAACCTTATCATGCTCAAGCGTTTTCTCGATGCTAAGGTGGATATATATGCCGTGAACGATGATTTTAACGGTGTCTTGTTCAATGCCTGTTATGCGGACAGCCCACAGATCATTGAGATGCTTATCAAAGTAGGTGCTGATGTTAATGATATCAATGAAGAGGGGACAACAGCACTGATGTATGCTGCTTCTGCAGGTAGAGACGACTGTGTCAAAGCCCTTTTGCGTTTTGGCGGTGACAATGCAATAGAAAATGAAGACGGATACAGGGCTGTAGACCTGGCTGCCAACAGAGAGGTCCTTAAACTACTGCGTTATGCTTGATCTGTACGAAGAGACCTCTCTTTCAAAGAAAAAGGTCGCACTTAAGACGGGTTTCTTGGACTGGAACATGCAGCCTTGCATCTTTAAACATTATCCGACCTCTCTTTTCTCTTACCCTCTCTCTACTACACCCGAACTTAGGCTTTTGTATCTGGCACGCTGTGTCACTTCAACACACACTGTAGCAGGACGGCCATACAAACGTTTAAGCACGCCTTCTGCGGGTAACCTTCACCCTCTGGAGATCTATGTACAGATACGAGGGATAAAAGGCATCCTAAGCGGAATATACCATCTTAACAGTGATGAAGACACTCTGGTCTTGATCCGTGACATCGAAGCCGACGGGATCGAGACAAGCCTAGGATTGAAAAACCGTTTTAAGGGTATGATCATCATGGTCAGTTCTGTGCCGTTTCGTTCCATATGGAAATATCAGCAGAGGGCAATCCGTTACTGCTATCTGGATCTTGGTCATCAGCTTGCTGCCTTGGAAGCGGCAGCTGTCAATGGGAAACAAAAGCTTACATTTTTGTCAGACTTTGACACTGCACGCATATCAAAAGATATGGGCTTTGATGAGCAGGAACATGTAGTTTCAGCACTGCTTTGCGGTGAGATGAGTGCAAAAGAGGGTAAAGAACTTGACTTTCCTGTCATGCGTGTACAGCCGACAGACTATTATGAGCACCATGCAATCCAGGAAAAGGTCTTTTCTCATCATCAATCTTTTACCGGCCCGCGAATGCAGGCAGAGCTTCAGATCAGCAAAGGCCTTCAGGAGCGTATCCTGTCGCGTCGTTCTGCGCGGGAATTCCGCCTTGAGAAGATAAAACAGGAGAGTCTAGAACATATTATGCATATGCTTACTCAGCTACCACAGACCATATCTACTCATATGGTATTGATGCGTGCTGAAACACATGAACCTGGTTTGTATCGGGGTTCAGGTTTGATACGTGAAGGAATGTTTGTCAATAAGATTGTTGACCTGCTGGTGCATCAACAGTTTATTTTCAATGCGTCCTTAGTGTTAGTATTTAGTTCTCCAAACTATAATGCCAAATTACTGACACAAATCTCCTATTTCACGCATGTCTTAAACCTGTGCCTTTTTGATATGGACCTTGGTATGAGCGGGGTCGGTGCTTTTTATGACAAAGAGCTTCAAGGTTTTTTGCAAACAGAGGAGAAGATACTTTATACCGCAGTTCTGGGCAACGTTTAGCCTTTATATGACTCTAGCAGGAGTTATATCAATGTTAAAGAGAATAAGATGAAAAGAAGCAATCAGGAAGAAGCCGACGGCATACTCAATATCTTTCGTTTTTATAAACGCGATGGAGAACTCTACCTTAATGAAGACACGCAGACGCTCAATGAACTTTTTGATGCTGTTGTCATGGCTATCAATACGGCAGGCCCTTTGAAGACACAGCTTCCTTACGTGGAGTTTGTCTTGCCGAGTAAGCGTATAGAAGAGGGAGATGAGGGCTGGATAGGCCATTTTCAGGACTTGGACAACAGACGATTTTTCCTCAGTGACGTGTATGATTTTCTTAGCCTGTTCTATTCCAAACGCAGACGCGAAGTCAATGGATGAATCGCGACAAGACAACAGGACTCTATATGACAAGAAAGGATCCATTATGGTGAGCATATTTCTTAAAGATGACAATATAAAGGTCAAGGTCCCTGTAGGTACGACGATGAAAGAGGTGGCACTCAAAGCCGGTGCTTCTATGGAGTTCGGCTGTAGGGTAGGAGATTGTACGACCTGCGCGGTACATGTCACATCAGGGGTATGTCTTCTGACTGATAAGAACGACAAAGAAATCAGAGCCTTGGAGATGATAAAAGATGACATCAGTGAACTTCGTCTGATGTGTCAGTGCAGTGTAAAGTGCAAGGAGGGCGAGGTCGTGATCTCGTACGGTCTTTGATGCTGGGCGCGGTTGCCGCTCTTTCGCAGAGTGTACATTTCATAGGGGCTTTTGATCCCAAGATCCGTACCTTCGACATCATCATGAAAACGGCTAACGGCAGTTCTTACAACGCCTATCTCGTCCGGGGAAGCGAAGGAGTCTGTGTCATGGACACGGTCAAAAAAGAGTTCTCGGAGCCTTTTTTTGAACGGCTTGAACTTCTGTGCGACTATGAAGAGATAAAGTATATCGTTCTGCATCACCTCGAGCCTGACCACTCAGGTGCTTTGGAAGAGCTGATGATACGTGCACCTCAGGCAAAACTCATCATATCTGGACGGGCAGTCATGATGCTTAAGGGCATCATCAAGACGGATGTGCCCTTCGAGATCGCCAACACAGGAAAGATCATCTCTTTGGGGGACAAGACCATAGAGTTTCTCAGTACGCCTTTTCTGCACTGGCCTGACACGATGAGCTCGTATCTGCATGAAGAGAAGATCCTCTTTAGCGGGGATGTCTTTGGCAGCCACTATTATGATGAACGTCTTTTTGATGATGAGGTCGGTGACTTTGCGTATGCGTTTAAGTACTACTATGACCATATCATGCGCCCTTTCAAGCAGTATGTCCTGCAGGCGCTGAAACTGTATGCGCGTTTGGATATTGATATCATCGCACCTTTGCACGGGCCTATACTGCGGACAAACCCACAGTACTATATCAATAAGTATGCACAGTGGAGTTCAGAAGAGAAGTTCAGAAAACACGAGTTTGACAAGAAGATGCTCTCTGTGTTTTATATGTCGAGCTATGAGAACACACAGCGTATGGCTGAGAAGATCATGGAGGGTGCAGACTCGATAGAGGGTGTGGTCGCCAGTATCTACGACCTTGCCTCTTTAGACGAGCAGAACATGATCGACCTTCTTGAAGAATCTGATGCAGTCCTGGTGGGATCACCGACGATCAACGGCGACGCTGTAAAACCTGCCTGGGATCTGCTCGCCTGTATGGCCTATCTTGAGAGTAAAGGAAAGGTCGGTGCGACCTTCGGTTCTTTTGGGTGGACGGGAGAGGCACCGGAGATGCTGCATGATAGGATGCGCTGGCTAAAGTTCAGGCTTCCGGTACAGCCTAAGAAGGTCAAACTGATACCTACAGATGATGAACTGGATGAATGTTTTGATTTTGGGGTGGAAGTTGCTGAGATAACAATGGGAAAAATAGTGGAGATGGAGATATGAGTCTAAATACAGTGATGCAAAACCAGATCAGGGTCTTACTGCAAGATCATGCAATAAACGAACACGCTAAGAATGTCCTGGCCCCTTGGGTGGCTTATGAGTCTTTGAAGATGAACCATATGTATGAAGACCTTGGCTTTAAAAGCCGCACACAGATGGGAAAGTTTATGATGAAGAACTTTCCGACTCTGGCAAAGCAGAAACCCAAGGACAAACTGTGGAAAAAGTTTATCTATGATGAGATAGGCCAGATCGCTCCGGCCTGTGTCAGCTGCAACGATCAGCTGACCTGTTTCAGCTGTATGGTCAGTGAGTTGAGCGCGTGAGACGAACAAGCACGAAGTGCGTCGGGCCCACTGCCGAAGTGAACCCAGTGTTAACGCAGAAAAGGCGGCTTTGCTGTTTTTTCGTGACCAAAGAAAGGAATTGAGTGCATGACGACACCAAGTATCTCCACGACTCAGCTTTATGATCATATTCATACGCTTATACACAGCGATATGCCGTTATTTATCCATGGAAGCCCGGGAATAGGCAAGTCATACATCGTGGCCGATGTCGCTGCCAAGAACAATCTGGAGCTGGTGGACGTACGACTCTCCCAGATGGACCCTGTAGACCTTCGAGGTGTCCCCTCTATCAAAGAGGAGCAGACCGTTTGGATGCCGCCTGTCTTCTTTCCAAAAGAGAAAGACTCCGAAGGCATACTTTTTCTGGATGAGCTGAACTCTGCTCCTCCTTCGGTACAAGCGGCGATCTATCAGCTGGTCTTGGACAGAAAGATAGGAGAGTACGAGCTTCCAAAAGGGTGGCGTATCATCTGTGCGGGAAACAGGGTCAGTGACAGAGGCGTTGTCTTCAGACTTCCGACACCGCTTGCAAACAGGATGGTGCATCTGCATGTACAAGCACGCTTTGAAGACTTCAAACTATTTGCGATAAAACAGAAATTGCACTCTTTTATTATCGGTTTTCTGAGCTTCAGACCTGATCTTCTATCAAGCGAACCTGTGATCGAAGATGACGCCAATCCCGCTTTTGCTACACCGCGTTCCTATCATATGCTCTCGAGTATCCTAAAAGCAGGCAATGAGATAAACCAGATCGCACCGATCATCTACGGCACAATCGGGTACAGTGCAGGTGTCGAGTTTATCTCTTATGTGAAGGTATATGAGGAGTTGCCTGATATTGCTGCTATCTATGAAGGGCATTATCCGCAGCTAAAAAATGAACCTGCACTCCTGTATGCCCTTGTCTCGGCACTGGTCGAGTATTTTGACGGTTCGGATATGCATAAAGAACATCTCTTTGTCTTCTCGCAGATGCTGCCGACGGAGTTTGGCGTGATGCTGATCAAAGATGTCGTCGTTAAAGATGAGTCTTTAGCGACCTACAGTGCCTTTGATACATGGCTGCAGAAGTATGGCGAGTATATTATCTAAGCGGCTGGAGAAGGTAAGGGTCCAGTTTCTGTTTGACCATCCTTTTCTCTCCGTTTTGGCTCTTTCACTGCCGATGCATGCCGTCTCAAATCCGCATGAGCTTTTTGAGACGAACGGGATGGCGATCTTTGTTGATGAGTCCAAGGCCGAGCATATAAGCGATGAGAACCTGAAATATGCGTATGCGCATATTCTTTTGCATGTCCTTTTGAAACATGCCTTTAGGATGGGTGAGCGTGAAGCCGGCACATGGAACCGCTCTTGCGATATCGTCATCAATCTTCTTCTCTCAGATTTTGAACGTGTCGGTGTGCGTCCGGAAGATGAAGTTATGCTGGAGAAGTTCAAAGACCAGAGTGTCGAAGAGGTCTATCATGCTCTGTATCAGGAGAATCCCGAAGGCGAGGGTACACCTGATGAAGAGAATCCGAGCGAGCAGAAACAGGATCTTATCGAAAATGAAGGCGATACCCAAAGCGCCCAGGAGGAGCTGGACAACCTTATCGTCCAGGCTATAGGGGCAGCCCAGAAACAGGGAAATATATCGGTCTCATTTTTGGAGGCGATCAATGAGGTGACCAAGCCCAAGATCGATCTTCAAACGCTTTTGCATGTCTATCTCAGTGAGAGCTATTTTGACAAGGTGAGTGATTTCTCACGTCCAAACCGCCGTTTCATCCATCAGGGTCTCTACCTTCCGGGCTACAAAAAAGAACAAAACCGTCTGCAGCTCTATATAGCACTGGACCGTTCTATGAGTATCTCCTATGAGGTCTTCAGCAAGTTCTTGGGTATCATCGATGCAACACTGCGGATTAGCAGTGATTTTGAGGTGAGTGTCATCCCCTTTGATGAGAGTGTGGATGAAGAGGCTGTCGTTTCTTATGATGCCCAGTCTATCGGCCTGCCGAAGCTCAGTTTTGAGAAGGGAAACGGGGGGACGGATTTCTACTGCGTCTTGGACTATTTTAAATCAAAAGCCTTGTATAAAGGGACTCTTATGGTACTTAGCGACGGTTTTTTCAAGATAGAACATGCCGCTGAACTGCAGACACTGTTTCTTGTAAGCGAGAAAAAAAACATGAAAAGGCTTGAAAAGTATGGCGACGTCTTTTATTTTGACCTATAAAGAGGAGATCGAAGAGCTTAAGGAAGAGAAGGATTTCGAGGCCCTTGGTGATGCAAAGTATATGTTTCATAAGGATGTGGAAGCCCGTCTTGAATGGGCATTTTACAGACCTTCAGGCTCTCATCCCGATCAGGTAAGCGATCCTGATGAGATGGTATCTATCATGGCGTTCAACCACTCCCGCCTGGGTGCTTTGGAACGTTTTACCCGTCTGCATGATAATGTCATCAGTGATGAGCGACTGCGCGTCAAGGTCAAAAACAGAAGCCGCATGCTCTTTAGGGCGATGGTGGATGA
>Ga0316204_10011213_pt1 | contig 11299 bp, 12 predicted proteins | sample 6monrhotite_MG_2_FD_205661 | JGI IMG/M metagenome (GOLD analysis project Ga0316204, IMG submission 205661) | Microbial mat bacterial communities from mineral coupon in-situ incubated in ocean water Damariscotta River, Maine, United States -... | ecosystem: Environmental > Aquatic > Marine >...
GAGCCAGGCGGAAGGCTGCGCCACGCTACTCGCGGAGAGACTTCTCATGCGGAGCCCGAACTCCCGCAACGAGCGTGACGTGTCGGGCTCCAATCCCACGTGATGATCGTGGTCCCCTACAGACTCGCAGCCGTACCCACTTGATTCGGCTCAGGCGTCGACCACGTCAGCCGGATCTGAGACCGTCGCCGCGCGAACGAGCCAGCGGTCCAGCGTCTCCGCGTCCGTACAAGTCACGATGCGCTGTCAGGACTCCGCGGGAACGTGCAGGCCTCGAGCGTGGGGGAGGACGAGGACCGACTCGGCTTTACCCTCGACCTTGCCCTAGGCGCGTCCTTCAGTGTGGAGTGTTTCAGCAATGGTCATGGTCACGGCCTCGGCGGTGGGCGCCTGCCCGTCGAGGGTGGGACGGAACTCCGAGAGCTGCAGGTTGCGGGACGCCTTGGCGATGTCACGCAGAAGCACGATGAGTAGGTCTTTGCCTCGGGGTGTTTGCGCGAGCGATTCGAGGTCTCCCGCCCACGACGAAAGGCTCCGTAGGAGTGAGTCGCGGTCTCGGGCGTCGCGCAGCAGCCACAGCGAGAGGCGCGCGGCGTTGGCGAGCGTTCGGGCGCGCAGATCGGCGTCGTTCGACTGGTGGAGATCGTCGACAGCGTACTGGAAGTCCGGGAGGACGCCCGGCGCGATGTCGGTGATCGATGCGGAGAACAGGTCCGCGAACCCTGTAGGGGCCGTCCAGCCGCCGGGGACATGGGCCAGGACGGCTGGGATGATGAGAGGCGTGCTCGGGCTGGCCGAAGATGGTCTGCAGCAGCGCGTCGTGGGGGGCGTTGGTCACCTTGGTGAGGTAGCACTGAGTTGTGGCGTGGGCTCGAATGCGATCGGTACTCGGACACCTGTCTCCTGGAGACGTAGGCCGCTATGGGCCGGCAGCCAATGCGACGCATCCTCAGCATCCGTCGTTGTTGTCGGTCACAGTCTCGACAGGGCCACACACCGCGACCGCCACGGACTGGCAGACGTTGGTGTGCTCGATCCAACAGCGGTCCGCGGGACCGTCGAGTGCGGCGATCGTCCCGAGATCGGTCAGGGCCGGGTTCACGAACAGGAGGAGCTCCCTGCGGATGTCCACGAGGGAGCCGAATCCCGTAATGCTCTGCAGCCCATCGTTTTGCTGGATGGTGAGCTCGTCCACAGTGGAGAGCGAGCCGAACCCGTTCAACCGCGTGACGGCGTAGTTGGCCGTGATGTAGACGACGCTCCGGTCGCCGGTCGGATCCGCAGCGCCAACGTCGACGATCGCGTTGGTGCCCGACAGGTCGCGCAGGTGGTTGTTCTCGAAGACCTGGAAGACATCGCCCACCGTCTGCATGCACGACAGGAAGTCGAGGCAGACGAAGTCCGAACGGAAGACAGACAGCGAGCCGGTGATCTCCGTGTACCCGGCGATCTCGTCCGGCGACGACACGAACAGATCTCCGTCATACGTCCCGCGGTCGCACACCGGTGGTGGCCCGCAACCCGGCCCCGTGATCGACTCGCCTGTGGACGACGACGACTCGCCTGACTCTCCCCCGAACGTTGTGCCCGGCGCCGGCGTGGTCGTCGTCGAAGTCGACAGGCCGAGCGGGTCCGTGCTGGAGCTGCTGGGGGTCGCGGGGCCGGAGGTTGAGCCGGTCCCACCGTCGACCTCCATGATGATGACGTGAGGCCCGCACCCGATAACCGCAACGGCGGCCAGCATGCCCACCGCACTAGCCGGACGGAAACGCCACGGTCGGTGCTGCACCACGTCCAAAGAGTAGCGCGGCTCGGCGGCGGCGCGCTCGGGTTGGCCGGAGATGGTCTTCGGACCCTATGAGGAGGGGCGGGGATTTCGGGCTCAAGTGCCACGGGCGCGGCCGCTAACGTTCACTGCTCGAAGACATCCACGGGGTCGGAGACGGTGGCGGCGCGAACGAGCCAACGGTCGAGCATCTCTGCGTCTGTGCACATCTCGATGCCCGCCACGCTCGTCGGCGTTGCCCCGCGGAACCGCGACAGCGGGACGCTTCCAGGGAAGCGGCGATCAGCACGGCGAGCTCGATGCGGACCTTCTGCGGCACCGGGCCCTTCAACCCTTGCTGCTCGTTGACACCAGGAACGAACCGCGTCCCCCGCTTCCAGCCACCGAACGCCCTTCAGCCGGGGTCGGGTTGGACAAGGGCTTCAAGCGCCTCGACGTCTGCCGTGTCCTTTGCCCGACCGGTCGCACGCTTGTTTGCGAGCAGTGCAGCCCGCCCGATCACCCGAACATCGATTCCACCAAGCCGCCGAAGTGCGCTGCCCGCCCATGCTTCTTCGAACTCTACGCCTTGTACGCTCGTGATCAGGTCTACGGCGAAAGGGGGTCGACCGAACCGGAATCCGGTCGGTGGTTTCGCAGTGCTCGGCAGGAGCTGCTCGGCGCTCAATCCGGGAGGGAACCCGAACTCGTCGAGCGCAGCCATCACGCGAGCCGCGTTGGCCGAGGTCGGCCGAACCCAAACATCGAGGTCTTGCGTCGCTCGGATGTATCCGTGCGCCATCACGGCGTAGCCACCGATCAGCATGTAGTCGGCCCCGGCCTCGATGAGGCATTCGAGCAAATCGGAAAAATCCGCGGGAAGCTTGGCCGTGCTCAACCGATACGCTCCACGGTCCACGTGCGCCGCACGTGTTTCGGAGTCGGCCCCTCCGGATACTCAACTCCCGCAAGGGCGAAGCCAACGCGTCGAAGCTGCTCCAGCTGCTCGAGTCTCGCATCGAGGTCCAACGGAGCGGCAGGCGGCGTGTCGGTCAGCGGCTCGACGCACCAGGTCTCCCGCCGGCGTTGGGCTCGTTCTTTCCGCGCCGTTGCCTCGTCGCGCACGCAACGAGCATAGCACTCCGCACGGTGGAGGTCGGGGCAGCCTTCCGAGCAGGCGCGATCCGAGTTAGGAGCACCCCCTTCCCTGCCATCAGCACGGTTGGAGCTTCGCCGAAGGACCCGTAGTCGGCGGACCCCGCGGCGAGGCGCCACTGCACGGGCACTCCTTGGCGCGCGCAGCTAGCCCTGGCCCATGGAGGCGAGGCCGGGACCGATCGAGGGGGGTTGGGACTGGACGCAGCTCGCCTCGTTGCTGTCACCGAGTCACGTCGCTACCGCCGGACCAATCAAAGATCCACTCGTGCGCCTCAACCCGCTCGCGCTTCTCGCCGTCGGCGATCACAGTGACGCGGAATTCGGACCTCGCCTGGGTTGGCAGCAGTGTTATGGGGTCCGTCACGGCTTCAGCCGTCCATACACGGCGGATCTCCATCTGGTCACTGCGCGTGTTCCAATCGGAGACAGGAAGCGGCGTGTCGCCTCCGACACTCTCAGACAACTGCGAAACCATCGTCCCGACTGCGGCCGCTGCCGCCGGCCCCTCCAGAACTGAAGATGCCCGCAGTCGCACCCGCCCGCCCACGGTCCCGAGATGCTCGACGGTCACGGGTATCGAGATCGGACGACCAAGAGCACTGACTTCAAAGACGCCGTCGAGCCTTTCCCCGGACTCCAGCTGCATACCGATCCAAAGCTCGACCCACGTTCTCCAGACGTCGCCGAGCTTCTCGTCGAGCATCGCCTCCATCCCCGGGACCGCCATAGCTTTGTGGAGGGTGGCAACACTCTCGTCGGGGAGGACGCCTTTCATCGCAGCGAGGAAAGCGTCCATGTCGACCCCAAGCCAACGCCCGTCCGAACTGACACGGTACGGCGGCAGGCGCCCCACAGCTTGGGTCGCAAGCTTCTCAAGAGCTGCTACGACGCTGGGGTCTCGCAGGTCAAGGCCTTCCACTTCGCGGAATTCAAAGTCGCGATAGAAGATGAGCCAGTCGTCTCCGTCCCGCTCCGTCGCGATCCGGTAGTGCGTCGTAGAGTGCCGTCCCCTCTTCAGGATCCGCTCGGTGACCTCGGCCGTCGCGCCGTCGGGCCAATCAAAGCGAAGCGCTTGTTTCGCCGGGGGGGCAGAGGGTGGACCTTGAGCCGGCGCGTTGACTGTAGAGCGCGGGGCGCAGGCGCCCGCCACGAACAGACAACAGAGGCCAGCAAAAGCAACTCGTTCCAGTCTCATGCGACGCACCTTCCGGTTCAGATCAGATCAGCTCTCGTGAGAAGGAGCGAGACGCGAGGGCTTCAGACACGGCCGGGAGCATTCAGGCGTCGAACACGTCCGCCGGGTCAGACACGGTCGCAGCGCGGACGAGCCAGCGGTCGAGCGTCTCCGCGTCGCCGCAGGCCTCGATGCGCGTTCGGACGTCTGCGGGAACATGTAGGCCGCGTGCACGAAGGATAACGAGGAGCGCATCAGCCTTGCCCTCGACCTTGCCCTCGGCCTTTCCCTGTACGAGACCCTTGGCGTGTCCTTCTGCGTGGAGTTGTTCTTCGATCGTCATGGTCACGGCCTCGGCAGTGGGCGCCTGGCCGTCAAGGATGGCACGGAATTCGGATAGCTGCAGGTCGCGGGAAGCCTTCGCGATGTAGCGCAGAAACACGACCAGCAGCTCCTTGCCTCGGGGTGTTTGTGCGAGCGCTTCGAGGTCTCCCGCCCACGATGGGAGGGTTCGCAAGAGTGCGTCGCGGTCTCGAGCGTCGCGCAGCAGCCACAGGGAAAGCCGCGCGGCGTTGGCGAGCGTTCGTGTGCGCAAGTCGGTGTCGCTTGAATGGTGGAGGTCGTCGACTGCGTACTGGAAGTCGGGGAGGATCCCCGGTGCGAGGTCGGCGAGTGAAGCAGAGAAGAGGTCGGCGAACCGCGTGGGGGCTGTCCACCCGCCGGGGACGTGGGCGAGGACAGCGGGGACGATGAGGGGCAACCTAGCCTTCGGCTCCTCGTCCGCGTGGCGCTTCCAGATCCGGACCATGTAGCGAAGCAGGCGAAGGGCCATGCGAGGCTGCGCGGTGGATTGGTGCTCGAACAGAATGTAGACGAAGACGGGCTCCTTAGATGGGCGTGTGGCGGCGGAGAAGAGCAGGTCGCTGTGCTGGTCCGCAAGTTCTTCGTCCACGTAGGTGCCGGGTTGTGGGGTGAGGGTGGACCAATCGATGCGGGCGGCGATGTGGCCGGGGAGGATGTGCTGCAGCTCTGCCGCGGCGTGTTCGGGCTGACCGAAGATCGTCTTGAACAGTGCATCGTGGGGGGCGTTGGTCACCGGGGGAGTGACGTAGCACTCGCGACGGGCGCGGGCTTGGATGCGTTCGTTAGGCGGACACCTGTCCTCTGGAGACCCTGTCCGCTATGGGCCGGCCGACGATGTGCCCGAGGTTTTCAGTCCAGCGTCGACAGGTTGCCAGGGCGGCAAGCCCGTATACAAGGCTGAGCGGGGTCTCGACGAGGTCTGGAGGTCGAGCATGAGATGACGAGCTGTCAGCGTGTCCTCCGGCCCTGCGTCGCCGAGGATGCGCTCCTCGTAGACCTCGATTCGCTCACCCAGCTGTTTGGTGCATCCGAAGTTAGCGTCGCTTTCACGTGAGCCCGAAGACGGCACGGGTGTGGCTCAAGGGCTGGAGCGAGGCGGGTTTCATCGAGCCTGGGACTCCGGGGGCACTGCGTGTGCACAAGTTTCGACTGACCTCGGCTTGGCTCGGGCGGCTCGATAGCGGAAGTTGATCGGAGCCAGTAGAGGAAGTCGTTTGGTGGGGGCTCGCGGAAAACCTGAGTATTTTCAGCCGGTGCACCGGCGTTCGCCGGGAAATAGTGCCCATCGGCGACGGGAGTAGTGACCGTTTCGCGGTCGGAACTTGAGGCCGAAGACGTCCGCCTCCGATCAGGATGGCGTCGAAACGGTGCGCATGCGTCCACTCGAAGACCTCCACGAAATCGTCGAGCGTCTTGTCGCGTTCTCTACTCAAGGGCGCGGAGCATAGCGCTCAGCCAAGTCCGCGTACCACTGCATCTGCTCCTCGTGCGACGCGTCCTCGGGGAGCTTGTGCATGAGGGAGTCCGACGGGTTTGGGTGCGGCATCGGCAGACCCGCTGCCTTCGCTTCGGCGTTGGCAGCCCGCTGCGGTGGAGCTCGGGCCAAATGCGACAGCACTGTCGTATTTGAGACACGGCATCTACGGGCACATCCTGCCGGCCGAAACCGGAATTGGTCCCGACAGAACCTTGCTTCGCGCTCCGGTGTCGAACCCGGACGTGGGACCAGAACCCGAGACGCCGGCCGCCAAACGGGTCTCCATCGTCGAGCCCCTGCGGCGGTGGCCTCGACTGACCCTCGCGGTTGCCTACGCGAGTTGGTGGTGGTGGGTGTGGGTGCCGTGGTCGGAGCGGTTCTACGTCCGGTGGGAGTTCTGGGGGACGATCGTTCCTTTCGTCCTGGTGCTCTTCGGCGCATGGGCCACAGCCTTGGCGTCCGGGCGGCACCGCCGTCTGGTTTGTGCCGCACTCCTGACCTCGCCGGCATTCGGTGTCCCAGCCGTAGTCATCGTCAACGCCACGCGCGCGTTCGCTGCTGGCCGGGCTGAGCTGTTGGTCGCTGGGTACCCCGAGTCGTTCCTGCCGTACGGTAGCGTGGACCCCAGGACTCGGATCCCACAACGCGGTTCAGGATGCATGGGCCCGCCTTTCCATGCGCCGATTCACAATGGAACCCTGCGCATGCTCGACGCCCTGGTCGGTCCCATGCCGAGGACCTACCAGGGATCCCTTCCCAATGAACCAGAGATCCTAGCGGTACTCGAGGATCGTGGCACCGACCTTCGTTCCGCGTGCGCCGACCACAAGTTGTCGGTCGAGGGCCTTTCGATGGTCTTCCCTCCGGATGACGACCCGATCTGCAATTGGAACGAGCCGTTGCGCGATGGCCAGCCGCACTGCGTTCCCCGACGCGTGGCCGCGATCAACGACGACCTGGTTGCGGTCGAGTATCGGTCGGTCGACGAATTCGGATGCGGGCTCCCGGAAGCAACCTGCTCCATTCACATGGTCCACCCCGGGTCCGGGCTGACACTGGGCACGCCGCCGACGGCCGACGACCGCTAGCAAGGCGGGACACGAAGCCCCGCCGAAGCACCCCACCCCCGCGGCATTGTAGAATCAGGCCATGCGCGGCGACGTGGTCTTCCGAGTCTACGGGGTGAGTAGCGGCCGAACGGACGATGTGTACCTTGGGACGTTCCGGACGGGCGCCGAAGCCGAGGCGGAGATCGTGACGCTCAGCGCTCGCGAGATGCACGGAGAGAACTGGGCCCGCTGCTACCATGACGGTGGTTTCGTGGTCCGCGAGACGGTGGTTGAGACCGACTTCGAGATCCCGTCGCTCCCCAAGCCGCGCGACGCGTGGGCCGTGCGCACGAGCGAGGTTTCCAATGGCGAGGGTGTGATGCCTTCGACAGCGGTGGAGGTGTGCCGACGCGGGGAGCACGGGCTCGTTCCGGCCGCGTCCTACGTTCGAAATCTGGCCCTGCACCGAACGTTCGAGCCGTTTCGCCAGGGCGACCGAGAGCTTGCCCTCATCTCCCGAGACTACGAGACGACAGCGGTGCTGGACTTGGTCACGGGGGAAGTGATCGCACAGGAGGACGAAGAGGACAGGGGCTTTTGCCCGGTTGGGTTCTACGTGCCCGATTGGTGGGACGTCCACGACGGACGCATCATCCCGGGCAGCGAGCATTGGAACCCGGACAGGGAGTTACCGAACGGGGACTTCGGGTTCGTGTGGGGCTGCCACTGGGGCGACGACACGTCGTGGAAGCTTCAGCACTTGGATCTGTCGCGCGTGAGCGAGGGCATCGTGACTCGCAGCGAGCGCTTTGGGTATCTCGAGCTCGCGGACCACGGGTGGGATCCGGCCTGGCTGGATGTGGATAGGGAGCACATGGCACCAGCTTCGGGAGCGCCGCCGTTTCTGCGGGTTTGGATCGAGTCGGGGGAGGCTCGGGTTGGGGTTGGGTCGGAGCTTCGGTTCGAGGTGGGGAGCGGGGAGTTGGAGCGCCGGCAACTGAGGTGTTTGATGCGAGGGGAGAGTGGGCCGGAGTAGAGGGCGGTGATCGACGGCGCGCCCGACCTCGACCGCGCTCCGCTACTGAATGTCCGGGAGCGTTCCGGGCTCGAAGACGTGGGGTCGGCGAAGACTCAGCCGAACCGGGACTTCCGTATCGCCAGCAACGCCTGGTGTTCCGAGCTGGGAGCAACGGAAGCGACCGCCTCGGCATGAGATGCGGTCGGGGCATGTTGGGCGAGGTATCGCCGCGCCTCGGCGCTTGTCTCTCGGCCGGTCGCAGCGAGCAGGCGGAGGAACAGCGGCTCCGGGATGCAGGCCCACGCCTCCGACTCAACCCAGCGGCGCAAGAGGTCGAACGCATCGCGGCCCGGCGCGGCCTTGAGCTTCGCCTGTGCAATCCCCTCGCACGCCACACGGAGAATCTCGATGTGCTCGAGGTCCTTCTCGCGCTTCATCGCCAGCTTGATCGTTAGAAGGTCCACAGGGTCGGCGACGGAGATTCCGTCGAAGTCCCAAGCCCGTTGGATAGCCTCGGCAGGAGACGAAAGCCCGTCGCTCTCGGAGAGGACGTCGACCTCGAGCTCGCCCCAACCGAGGACGAGCACAGGCAAGGCACGAGGCTGCATGGCCTTGAGAACCTCCACGTTTGGATCTGAAGCGGCGGCTCGGGCGATTCTTTGTTGCTCCCCGGGGGAAACAAGCAGGTCGAGGTCCCCCGAAAGCGAAGATGCACCAAGCTTCGCGGAGAATGCTCCGACGGCGAGGCCTCCGATGACGACGGCGTCGAAACCGTGCGCCTGCGTCCACTCGAAGACCTCCACGAAGTCGTCGAGGGACTTTTCGCGTTCTCTACTCAAGGGCGCGGAGCATAGCGCTCAGCCAAGTCCGCGCACCACTGCATCTGCTCCTCATGGGACGCGTCGTCCGGGAGCTTGTGCATGAGGGAGTCCCACGGGTTTGGGTGTGGCATCGGCAAGCCCGCAGCCTTTGCCTCGGCGTTGGCAGCCCGCTCGTCGAGTGCTCGACGCGTCTGTGCGGCGGTCTTCATGCGCATTGCAATTGTGTGCAGCGCGGGTATCGGGTGCAAGGAGGAGATCGGGTGTGCTCTGGCAGGCAGGAGATTTCGTTTGTAGTTGCCTGTGCTTACGGGGGGCGCACTGGGGCTGGCTCGGAGTGCGTTGGCATCGCGAGTGCAGGCGCTACCGGCGCGAGGTCGGACCGGAGGCGAGCCGAGACCGAGTGGAAGTCGGGCCAAATACGACAGCACTATCGCATTTGACACGCGGCATCTGTGGGCACATCTCCGGTTGCTCGGGTCTGGACAGACGGGCTCCTCGGATGCATCTCGGCCGCGGCGTGTTCGGGCTGACCCGAAGATAGTCTTCAAAAGCGCGTCGTGCGGGGCGTTGGTCACCGAGGTGGTGAGGTAGCACTGGAGCGTGGCGGGGGCTCGGATGCGTTTGACTCCGGACACCTGTCCTCTGAAGACGCGGTCCGCCATGGGCCGGCCAGCCTCCGAGCCCCCGTGCCCAGCGAGAACGTCGGTGACGACAGCCTCGCCGACGGTCCAAAAAGCCGAGACCAAAGGGCCACGACGTGCAGTGCAGGTCGACCTCGGGAACCGTGCAGAAAAACTACGGGGAGAACCGAACCGGGCGGGAGTTCGTGCAGGACCACCCGCAGGCCGCCCTGTCGCGGTCGAGGGGAGGTTGCGCGGTCAGACAGGCTCACCACACGACGAGGAACGCTACGGTTAGAGGTCAGCGCTGTCGCATCGTTTCGTATCGCCCAAAGCCGTGCAGTCTTTGACTTCGATCGTGCGCGTGACCTGCGTTCCGGTGCCGTCGTCGTAGCGGAGTTCGTACGTGTCGGCGTCGTCGGGCAGGTTCTGGAGTGCGTCGGTGATCTCGGTGAAGGTGTTGAGCGAGTACCAAGGAGTCCGACCTGGGGCCTTGTCGGCGCGGAGGCTGAAGTCGTTGTTGTCCTTGCGGAGCCACAGCCGATCCAAGAAGTCGTTGGCGTCGGGTTTATCGATGAACGCCACGCCCGTGCCATCGCTGCTGTAGACGTACGCATGGGCGTCACAAGCGAACATGGAGGAAAGGTTGACGTCGTTCTGCATGAAGTCGTCGTGGATCACGCTCTTGACGTTGCCAACCCGATCGGCGGTCGAGAAGACCCACCTGTCAGGACGCCAGTCTTCGCAGGATTCGAGTTCCTCGATCGGGCAGTCGGTGTTCTCGTTTTCGTTGGTGCACTCTCCACCGGCGATGGTCGTGGCCCACGACCGTTTCGACCTCTCTCCGGTTGAACGCGGGCTACCTGTGGTCTACTGCGCTGCCCGGGCAGACCGATGGCCTACCACCCTCGCTACAGGCTCTCCGCAGTCGTCTTGAAGGCAGCCGAAGAACTGGCCGCCGCCCGAGCGGTCGTTGAACTGCTGCCCCTGCCCTTCGCCCAGGTCCGTCAGCTGAGGCGTGAAGCCTCGATCCGCGTCGCTCACAACAGCACATGGATCGAAAACCGCACACTCGCCCTGGACGAGGCGGTCGCGGCGATCGAGTCCAAGGCCGCCGGATCTGAGAGCCGGACGAGCCCCGAGGTCGAAGTCCGCAACTACTTCGATGCCTTGGCGCTGATCGACGACAACCTCGAGGTCGCGCCCGACGAGGATTGGATGCGCCGGCTCCACGCCACCATCATGCGGGGCGTTGGATCCGGCCGACCTCGGGAGCGCTCGGAGTATCGACAAGGCACCGTCCAGATCGGCAACTTCGCCTACGTGCCACCGGCTTCGGAAGATGTTCCGGGCTTGATGGCAGACTTGTCCGACTGGGCCTCGACGGCGACGGACGAACTCCCCGACTACCTGGTTGCAGCGATCCTCGCCCACCAGTTTGTCACCATCCATCCCTTCATGGACGGCAATGGTCGGACCTGCCGGGCGCTCGCGACCTGGGTGCTGCGGCGCCGCTACGACCCGAAGGGCCTGCTCAACGTGGAGGAGTTCTACGTCGCAGATCTCGACGGGTACTACGGCTCTCTTCAGATGGGACTCCATCCGATCTACTACGAGTCCAACGAGAACGGTAGCTGCTCGGATCCGGATCTCAGCCCCTGGCTCGACTACTTCTGCGCAGCTTTGGGCGAGGCCGCTGGGCGGATGCGGGAATCCATCACCGCGAGCTTCGTATCCGTTCGACGATCCCCGTCGTGACATGAGGCGGTGGCCGGCGTAGGCCGGAGCGGTGAGCAAACGGGCGACACGAGGAGAGTGGCTGGAACGAGTGCGGTCGTGGAAGGCGAGCGGCCA